>Ga0247727_10001156_pt1 | contig 64432 bp, 69 predicted proteins | sample WisWelCaveWW1625_FD_202498 | JGI IMG/M metagenome (GOLD analysis project Ga0247727, IMG submission 202498) | Biofilm microbial communities from Wishing Well Cave, Virginia, United States - WW16-25 | ecosystem: Environmental > Aquatic > Deep subsurface > Groundwater > Cave microbial mat | place... | reverse complement strand
TCCTCGTTTGGTTGTTGCTTTCGGAAGCAACGGTGCAAGCCGCTCCCATTGTTCATTGCTTAGGTCGCCTCGATTGCTCATGTCGACCAGTTTAATCTCTATTTTGTACTTTGCATACAGACCCTAATATAGAATTATTGCTCAAGCCTCAACTCCATAATGTAATCCATCTGCGGGTCGTTGCCAAGATTGAAAATGTGCGTGCCAACCTCCTTGAAGCCCCACTTCCTGTAAAACTCAATTGCTCTTGGGTTTTTCTCCCAGACGCCCAGCCAGAGAGAATTGCAACCCCGTTTTCTGGCTTCATCAATGCAGGCTTGCATCAATTCCCTGCCAACTCCCTTGCCGATGAATTCTTGAATTGCATAGATTCTTTCAAGTTCCAGCGTTTTAGGATTTTTCTGAGAGTTGTGGTCACGGTTCAAATTTAATTTCGCAAACCCGATGGACTTGCCTTCCAGTTCAGCGATGAGGAAAACGATCTCGGGGTCGGAAAGTTGTGCGCGTTGAATTTCGGGCGAAAAAGATTTCTCCAAATACAAGGCGATGTTTTCGGGTGTGTTGTCCTTGGCGAAGGCATCGTAAAACGTCTTCGCTCCCATCTCGGCTAGCATCTTTGCGTCATCAGCGACTGCAAATCGAATGTTCATCAACTAGCCCGCTCGTTGTTTCTCATGCGTCGCCTCAAAATGAAGTATATCCCAACACTTAGCACAATTAATCCAAAGGTTATTGTGTCTTTTGCGGCCCATAAATTCGGTAAAGAAAATTTTATTGGCAACTCAGGACGAGAGCTTAGATAGTCAAGGTCTTCTGTAGCGAAATCCATCACTGCACTTCTAGAACAGATGCTTGTCACCCAATAATTGCCAGGTGTTCCGTAGGCGTGACTTGCATACACCAAGTACTCCTTTTCCATCTCGAAAGAAAACCCGCAATCACCACCTCCGCGCCCTGTGTTCACTCTCGCATACGAATTTTCTACTCCTTTCCATGAATCGATAACTTTAAAAAAAACATCGAAGCCATATAACCTTTCATAGTCTAGAAAGAAATATCCTAATAGAAGTTGCTTAGAACCAAGTTTATATAGGATATAGTCAATTGTGGAGAAGTATGGGATGTAATTGTCTGCGATTCTTATAACTTTCCCTATGAAAACGGCATTTCTCTCATCAAAATAGGCATAGGGTAAGCCAGATTCGAGGCAAGAACATGCGCTGGCAGGTGTTGGGTGAGCGAGCATTGCGACTAACATTCCTGTACAGATTGCCAAACGAAAGAGGGGATTTTTTCTCACGGTTATTCTCCGGCTCAATCGGATTGTACGCCTCCAATTTGAAAAACGCAATTCATTTCCTCCCTCCTCTCTTCACACCTAATTCACAACCGAAATCTATACTCTGAACATAGTTCACACAAAAGGAGAAAACATGAACGGAAAAATTGCTTTACGTGTAGTCTCGGGGTTGGTCTTGCTCGCGGTCATCGCCGCCATCGGCTTCTTTGCCTTTCAGGCAGGCGTTGCCAAAGGTTCGCCGATCACCATCGAAGCGCCTTCGGGCGAATCGGTTCCCGCGCCGTATCCGCATTACGGCTATGGATATGGAATGCGCTACTATCACCCGCAGGGATTTGGGTTCGGCTTCGGATGCCTGGTTCCCATCTTTGCGATCTTCCTGCTCGTCCTCGCCCTCAAGTCCTTCCGCATGATGATGTGGGGTCCGCGCTGGGGACATCATGGTGGATGGGGCAGGCATTGGGAAGGTGGCGCCCCGCCGATGTTTGAAGAGTGGCACAAAAAGGCACACGAGTCTCCGAAAGAATCTACAAAAGATAGTCAATAATTCGAAGAGTTCTCCCTGCATGGGAGAACTCTCCAAAATGAGGTTGATATGAATATCTCGAACAAAACCCTGCGAAGTACTTTACGCATTATTCACCTCGTTGTAGGAGGATTGGTCGTAGCATACATTTATACACCTCTGGGTAATGCGGAATGGTTTGGGAGTCTGGTTAAAGTCGTTATCCCGACCCTTGTGATAACCGGGATTTGGTTGTGGCAAATGCCATTCCTCACGAAACTCTTCAAACGCCAGTCGCCACCGATGCAACAAGATGCCGGATAGCCCAACGATGAACAGCGGAGGATATCCTCCGCTGTTCATCGTATAATCAAGTTCAGTGTGATGAAAACCATCCTCGTTGTAGACGACGAACCCAAGATCACCCAACTCGTGCGTGACTATCTCGAACGCGCGGGATTTGGCGTTTTAATCGCGCACGATGGTAAGAAAGCCCTGTCGCTGGCTAAGACGGAAAAACCCTCTGCGGTCATTCTGGACCTGGGCTTACCTCAACTCGATGGGCTGGACTTCACCCGCGAGTTTCGCAAGACCTCCAACGCGCCGATCATCATGCTCACCGCCCGCGCGGAAGAATCGGACAAACTCATCGGTCTCGAACTCGGCGCGGACGATTACATGACCAAGCCATTCAGCCCGAAAGAATTGGTGGTGCGCGTCCGTGTAGTCTTTCGTCGAATCGAAAATGCCGCGAATGCGGGTTCTGAAATGATCCGCGTTGCCGATTTGACTCTCGACGTGCCGCGTTTGCGCGTCTCGGCAGAGAAGCGCAAAATCGAAGAATTGACTCCCACCGAGTTTGATTTGCTTGCGACCATTGCCCGCCAACCTGGGCGCGTCTTCACCCGCGCGCAATTGCTGGATGCGATTCATGGTGTAGCGTTTGAATCCTACGAGCGCGCGATTGACGCGCATATCAAGAATATTCGCCGTAAGATCGAGGTCAAAGCCAGCGAACCGAAATATGTATTGACCGTGTATGGCGTTGGTTATAAATTTGTGGATAAATAATGGATTGCGTAGGAGCAGGTCTCAGAGAGTGTTTAATAATTCACCACAAAGGCTTGTACTGCGACTGAAAGGAGTGTCGAAGTGACACGCAGGACACAAAGGTTTGGCCCGTGAAGGAAAAAATTCGTGAAAATTCGCGAAATTCGTGGCTAAATTTTGTTCAAAAGGCAAACCAATCACGCCTGAACAGAATTTCAAAACACTCTCTCAGACCTGCCCCTACATGACAATATGAAACATCACCATCCCTTTCGTCAACGCCCGCCGTGGTGGCCCGAGAACGAAGAATGGCCCCCTAAACGATGGCAAATGCGCCGCGGACCCTTCTTTCGTCGAATGGGTTGTTTTTTCATCCTGTTCAGTTTCTTTGCCTGTATCGGTGTGATGGCATTGCTCCGATTCTTCCTTGCTCCGTTCGTTGATTTTCATGGCGTACCGCCGCTGGATCGTCCCGAGTTCATTCTGCCTTTTGGGTTTATTGGCTTTTTCATTTTGATTGCGGCTGTATTTTTTGGCGTTCGCAATCTGCGGCGCATGTCCATGCCGCTGGATGAGTTGCTTGAAGCATCGAATCGCGTGGCAGACGGCGACTTCACTGTGCGCGTGGAGGAGAGAGGACCTTTTGAGGTCCGTGCGTTGTTGCGCGAGTTCAATTCGATGACTGAAAAGCTTGAATTGAATGACAAACAACGCCGCACTATGCTGGCGGATATTTCGCACGAACTGCGTTCACCGATCACTATTATGCAAGGCAACCTCGAAGGGATGATAGATGGAGTCTATTCTGCTGATGTTGAAAAATTGAAGTCGCTTTATGACGAGACGCAAATCCTTTCGCGGCTCGTGGACGATTTGCGTACTCTCGCTCTCGCGGAAAGCGGCACTTTGCGTTTGAAGCGCGAACCGACGGATTTAGGTTTGCTGATCCGTGAAATAGTCTCTGTGTTTGAGTCGCAGGCGCGGGAGAAAGAAATCAGATTCGAGTTGTCTCTTGCAGAGTTAGATGAGGTGATGGTTGACCCTCAACGCGTGCGCGAAGTGCTGTCCAATTTGGTCAGTAATGCGTTGCGCTATTCGCCAAGTCAAGGTGTCGTCAACGTTGGGGTGTCTGAATCAGGCGTCGGCGAAGAAAGAAGCGTGCTCGTCTTCGTCCAAGATAGCGGACCTGGGATTGAATCCTCTGAGTTGGATCGCATCTTTGATCGCTTCTATAAATCCAGCGACTCAGGTGGGATGGGATTGGGATTGTCCATTGCGAAGTATTTGGTCGAGGCGCATGGAGGGAAAATTTGGGCGGGGAGTGAAGCGGGGCAGGGGACGAAGATTTCATTTACGATGCCATCTGTGCTCTGAGGGGGTCTGTGATCCCCGAATTTGCTGGTCACAGACCCAGCGAGAGCAGTTATTAATTCTCTGGTAAAATATGCGCCTGTGATTTCAGCCCGCGAGCGCTTGTTGCGAATGTCCTTTCGCACACCTCTCTATGCCTGCCTGAAACGCAAAAACAATATTGTGTAGTTGCGCTCTCTTGCGCAACTACACAAAAACCTACAGGAGAAAAAGTAAGATGGTTCGAATTCGTTTACGTCGTATCGGGTTAAAGGGTCAGCCCACCTATCGCGTCGTCGCCGCGGACAAAGAGTCCCCTCGTGATGGTCGCTTTTTGGAAATCCTGGGTTTTTACAATCCCCGCACCCAACCCGCAACAGTTCATTTAAAAGAAGATCGCGTATATCACTGGATGCAGAACGGCGCATTGCCGACTGAATCTGTGGCGCAGGTGTTCAAAGCGTCTGGTACGCTGGATCGCTGGGAACGCTTCAAGAAGGGCGAAGCCGTTGAAGCGCTCGTGGCAGAAGCGGCAGAGGCTGAAACCAAGCGCGGCGCGTCAGGAAAGACGAGTAAGTAAATTACCCTCATCCCCTCTCCTTCGGGAGAGGGCTAGGGTGAGGGAGCGAGTAATTATGAAAGACCTGATCGAATACATCGCCAAGTCGTTAGTTGAACATCCCGATGAAGTGCAGGTGAGCGAATCGGGTGGCGGTTCACGCGTCCGCATCGAATTGCGCGTGTCCAAAGACGATATGGGGCGCGTGATCGGTAAAGGCGGCAAGGTTGCCAACTCCATCCGCACATTGTTACGAGTGGCGGCGGAACGCGAAGGCAAACAAGCCACGCTCGATGTGATCGAGCCACAATAATGGCTGAAAAAAAAGACACAGGCTCGCCATCCGGCGAGCCTCTTTATTTGAGTGTTGGGTTTTTGCGGCGTCCGCACGGGTTGCAGGGTGAGATCATCATGGATTTGCACACCGACTTCCCTGAAAGAATGAAGAACGGCAGAAAACTTTTTGTGGGCGATGAACACAAGCCGATGACCCTTACCAGCGTACGCCCTCATCAATCGGGATTGCTTGTAAAATTCAAAGGGGTTGAAACCTCCGAGGATGCGAGACTGTATCGCAATCAATGGGTGTTTATCAAGGCGAAAGACGCGCCGCCGTTGCCAGAAGGTCAAATTTATCAATACGAATTAATCGGTTTCAAAGTTATTAATGAAGAGGGTAATTCGCTTGGCGAGCTTGTCGAAATTTTGGAAACAGGCGCGAACGACGTGTACATAGTGCGGGACGATTCAGGCAAAGAGATTCTCTTGCCCGCGATCCCCTCGGTCATTCTGGACGTGAAGGCTGGTTCGCGAACAATACGCGTTCACGTGCTTGAGGGACTCTAGTTTACAACGGTGGTTGAGCGCAAGCAGTCGAAACCACCAAGTTCTCAAGAAATAATTTGTTTGCAAGTTGCTTGCTGGTTTCGATACGCCGCTTCGCGGCTACTCAACCAGCAGTGTATAAACGATAATTTATGAACGACAAAAAATTCTGGGTCGGTTTCAACTTGATCAAAGGCATCGGCGCAGTGCGGATGCAGGGACTGGTCGCGTACTTTGGCGATTTGGAGTCTGCGTGGAAAGCCGCACCGCATGAGTTGGCTGAAGCAGGCTTGGGCGCGAAAGTCATCGAGCGAGTCGTGCAAGCGCGAGAAGGCGTTGATCTCGATAAAGTCTGGGAGAAAATCGAAAAACAAGGAATCAAAATCCTGACGTGGCAGGATGAAACATATCCGCAACGATTGAAAGAGATTGACCAACCTCCGCCTGTTTTGTACATTCGCGGCGAATATCTGCCCGATGATTTATTCGCGGTTGCCATTGTCGGCACGCGGCGCGTCACGCCGTATGGGAGACAAATCACCGAAGAATTATCATCTTTCCTTGCCGCGAATGGAATGACCGTCATCAGCGGTCTGGCGCGCGGCGTGGACGCGGTCGCACATCAGTCCACGTTGAAGGCAGGCGGGCGAACGATTGCCGTGCTGGGTTCGGGCGTGGATAAAATCTATCCGCCTGAGCATCGCGCCCTGGCAGAACAAATGATGGAGCGCGGCGCGATCATCAGTGACTATGCTCCTGGAACGCCGCCAGACGCGTCAAATTTCCCACCGCGTAATCGGATTATTTCAGGGTTATCATTGGCAGTTGTTGTAATTGAAGCAGGCGAAACAAGCGGCGCGTTGATCACTGCCGAGTTTGCCGCCGAGCAGGGACGTGAAGTCTTTGCCGTGCCTGGGAGTATACTTGCGCCCCAAAGCAAGGGAACGAATAAATTAATTCAAAACGGCGCGCTCCCGTTATTGAGCGTTACAGACTTAATGCAAGCGCTTGACCTGACTCGAGTCGGTGAACATAAAGCCGCGCGTAAGATTATGCCAACTGACGCAATCGAAGCAAAACTGCTGAGTGTGCTGACAAATGAGCCGATGCAAATAGACGAGATTCGCAATCAGGCGGATTTGCCAATTGAAAAAGTATCCGCTTCGCTGGCGCTTATGGAATTGAAAGGGATGGTGCGGCAAGTCGGTGGTATGAATTACGTCGCGATGCGTGAGGAGCGAGCGGAATACAGGATAGAAAAGTAAATGGGTAGATACGTAAACAGGTAGACACGTAGACAAGTAAACACATGAGCAGTTTTTTCTGTCATGGACACTTGTTTACCTATATACTTGTCTGCTTGTATACCCGGCTACCTCCCACACACAACCCTCGGAACACAATCAATGACCCAACACACATACGCTGTCATCATGGCTGGAGGCGGGGGAACTCGTCTGTGGCCCCTTTCGCGAAAAGAAAAACCGAAGCAATTGCTGCCGTTGCTTGGAAAGGAAACACTTTTCCAAAGCACGGTTTCGCGGCTTGAAGCATTGTTTCCGCCTGAAAGAATTCTCGTTGTTACAGTTGCGGAACAAACGCGTGAGATGCGTGAACAGGCGCCCTCCATCCCTGAGGAGAATTATTTGATCGAGCCTGCTCCACGAGGGACTGCCTCTGTGGTAGCATTGGCGGCGTCTGTGCTTCAGAAGCGCGATCCGCAGGCGGTGATGGCGATCCAAACAGCCGATCATCATATCCGCAATAAGGATTTATTCAATTATCTAATGCGCACAGCAATTGAGGTTGCAGAAAAAAAATATTTGGTGACATTGGGAATTACCCCAACCCTTCCATCCACAGGATATGGTTACATTCAACAGGGTGATTTATTGAGCGGCGATTACGTGTATCCTGTATACACAGTCAAACGATTCAAAGAAAAACCTGATGAAGCCTCCGCGCAACAATTTTTGAAAAGCGGCGATCATTCCTGGAACAGCGGCATGTTCGTCTGGAAGACGGACGCTATCCTGACTGAGATCGAACAGCAAATGCCTGAACTCTTCAAAGTTGTCAGCGAGATCTCGTCTGCGTGGGATACCCCACAACGAAATGAGGTGATAGAAGAACACTGGCGTCAGTTAAAGACCCAGACGATTGATTACGGCATCATGGAAAAAGCACAGCGCGTCGCTGTTTTGCCCGCAGGGGGGTTGGGTTGGAGCGATGTCGGTTCATGGGATTCGCTTTTTGAAGTATTACTCCCTGATGCGGACGGCAACGTAGCTGTGAATGCAAAGCATTTGGAAATAGACTCGCATAACACCCTTGTTTACAGTGTCAACGACCAGCGTTTTGTTGTGACGATTGGTCTCGATGATATAGTTGTGGTAGATTCGGGCGATGTGTTGCTCGTGTGTAAAACCGACCAATCGCAAAAAGTACGCGATGTGGTCGAGCAGTTGAAGAAAAATAATCTGGAGAAATATCTCTAACGTTCCTATCGGTCGAGTGGGTTGAGGCGATAGCCGAAACCGTATCGAGACCAAAGTTTAGTATAGAGAAATAGTAATGAATGATTGGTCTCGATACGTAGTGCCAAGACGCTGCTACTCGACCACCGATGTGATTTGGAGTATTAATGGAAGCCTATTGCATGAAGTGCAAGACCAAACGTGAAATGAAAGACCCTGTTGCGAGTTTCAACGCGAAAGGGTCTCCTGTTACGATTGGAACCTGCGCAGTCTGTGGAACAAAGTTATATCGAATGGGAAGGACCGAAGCGCATGAGGGGATGACTCCGCCGCCGAAGCCTGAGAAGCAGGTGAAGGTCGAGAAAAGAGACGGGAAGTTGGTCATTGTCGAATCGCCAGCCAAGGCGAAGACAGTCGGTCGCTTTCTTGGCAAGGGCTACACCGTCCGCGCTTCGGTGGGGCATGTGCGCGACCTGTTGAAGTCGCAACTTTCGGTGGATGTGGAAAATAATTTCACGCCAAAGTATCGTGTACCGAATGAAAAGAAGGAAGTTGTCAAGGAATTAAAGAAACTCGCGCAAAAGGCGGAGGAAATATTTCTCGCCACCGATCCCGACCGCGAAGGCGAATCCATTTCGTGGCATTTGCTCGAGTCGGCTGAGATTGACCCTGCGCGCACGAAGCGCGTCGTTTTTCATGAGATCACCGAGCCTGCCGTCAAGGAAGCCTTCGCGCACCCGCGTCCCATCAACATGGATCTGGTGGATGCCCAGCAGGCGCGGCGCATTCTGGACCGTTTGGTTGGCTACAGCATCAGCCCGATCCTCTGGGAGAAGGTGCGCGGGCGCCTGTCAGCGGGGAGGGTTCAATCGGTGGCGCTCAGGCTCATCGTCGAGAGAGAGCGTGAGATCGAAGCGTTTGTCCCTGTAGAATACTGGTCAATCCATGGTGAGTTCCAGCCCGATGGGTTGAAATCCACGTTCACTGCGAAATTGGCAAAGATTGATGAGAAAGACCCGGAACTTCCAAATGAAGAAACGGTCAAACCAATTCTTGTGGATATGGAAACTGCCGCGTATACAGTTACGAAAGTTAAACGAGGCGAGCGCAGGCGCAAGCCATTGGCTCCGTTTACCACATCCACACTGCAACAGGAGGCTTCGCGCAAACTTGGATTCACCGCGCGGCGCACGATGGCTCTCGCGCAGGGGTTGTATGAAGGGCAGGATGTTGGCAATGGCGGCGGCACGACAGGTTTGATCACGTATATGCGTACCGATTCAACAAATGTTTCCACCATGGCGCAGGAGGAAGCGCGTCAGTACGTCAGCGGAAAATACGGCGCAGACTTTTTGCCCGCCGAGCCCCCGCAATATAAAACCCGCTCCGCCAACGCGCAGGAAGCCCACGAAGCGGTGCGACCGACCTCCGTGATGCGTGAGCCTGAATCAATCAAGGAATTTCTCGAGCCTGCCATGTTCAAGTTGTATCGCTTGATCTGGCAACGCTTTGTCGCTTCGCAGATGGAAGCGGCACTGTACGATACCTTGCAAGTGGAAGTAACGGGCAGTACCAGCGAACATGAATATTTACTCCGCGCCTCCGGGTCGGCGGTTAAGTTCGCGGGTTTTCTCGTGGTGTATGAAGAAGCAAAGAATGAAGATGTGAAAGTTGACGAAGAGGAAGAGAATGTGAAAATCCCTGCGGGGATCGAGGAGGGACAAAAGCCGGAACTGATTCGTTTAATTCCCGAACAGCACTTTACACAACCACCGCCGCGCTTCTCTGAAGCGTCGCTTGTGCAGGCTCTCGAAGAAGATGGCATTGGCCGCCCGTCCACGTACGCGCCGACGATTTCAACCATTCAGGCGCGCGGCTACGTGCTTCGCGAAGAAAAACGACTCGTGCCGACGGAGATCGGCATCCAGGTCAATGACTTGATGGTGCAATATTTTGCCGACATCGTTGATTTGAAATTCACCGCGCGCATGGAGGAAGACCTCGACATGATCGCCAACGGTCAGGCGGAATGGACCGAAGTGATGTACGAGTTTTATCATCCGTTTTCGGAGGATTTAAAAAAAGCGCAGGCTGAAATGCCCGTCACGAAAACCGAACCAGAGAAAATCGGGCGCATTTGCCCCACCGATGGTGGCGAACTTGTCATTCGTTATGGTCGTTTCGGAAAATTTATATCCTGCGCGAACTTCCCAACTTGCCGCTATACAGAACCCTGGCTTGAAAAGATCGGCGTTACCTGCCCGAAAGACGGCGGCGACATTGTAGAAAAGAAAACGCGCAAGGGACGAACCTTTTATGGTTGCGCCAATTACCCGAATTGTGATTTCACTTCGTGGAAGAGACCGCTCAAACAACCGTGCCCAAATTGCAAAGGCTTGCTGGTATTTGCCAACAAACGCGAAGCGCAATGCACGAATTGCCAGAACGTCTTTTCACTCGAAGATGTAATGCCCGAAACTGTTGAATAGGAGGAACTATGCACTTCTCACCTCACGCCTACCTCGACCCTGGCTCTGGAAGTTTTTTGATTCAACTCGCGATTGCCGCATTGCTCGGCGCGGGCGTCGCCCTGCGCGCCTATTGGAGCAAGATCAAGGGACGGTTTGGAATCAAGCCGAAGACCGACGAGGATGATGACGACTCAACCGAATAGCGGACAAAACCCCGCCTCTTTTCGGGACCCAAGCGGGTTCCTGTTTTCCCGCGGCGGAGTCTTGTACCGACAGGTCAACCGCGCGTATGCTGATGAGTATGCGCGGTTAATGGACTCGGGTTTGTATGAGAGGCTGGTCAAGGCTGGGATGTTGATTCCGCACATCGAAGCAGATCAAGCTCCTCTTGAGTCTGAATCGAGTTTCAAAGTCATCCAGCCTGAACGCGTGCCGTTCATCTCGTATCCGTATGAGTGGTCGTTTGGTCAGTTGAAAGATGCGGCGCTTGCGACGTTGTCCATCCACAGGCGCGCGTTGAAAGCGGGCATGTCGTTGAAAGATGCGAGCGCGTACAACATCCAGTTTGTGCGCGGCAAAGCGGCGTTGATTGACACGCTTTCGTTTGAATCGTATGAAGAGGGACAGCCGTGGGTGGCGTATCGTCAGTTTTGCCAGCATTTTCTCGCGCCGTTGGCGTTAATGGCGTTGAAGGATGTGCGGTTGAGTCAATTGTTACGCGTGTACATTGACGGCGTTCCGCTTGATTTAGCAAGCGCGTTGCTCCCATCGAAGACGCGGTTCAATTTTGGCTTGCTCACTCACATCTATTTGCACGCGGACGCGCAGAAAAAATATTCAGGCGAAGACGTGAAATCCCGAAGGGGCGGTTCGATGAATCGCAATGCAATGGTCGGCTTGATCGAGAGTCTCGAATCCGCCGTTCAAAAATTGGATTGGACTCCGCGCGGCACCGAATGGGGAAATTATTACGACATCACAAATTATTCCGATGCGGCGTTTGAACACAAAAAACAACTTGTGGGTGAATGGACGAAACGAATCAAGCCCGCGCTCACGTGGGACTTGGGTGCGAACAACGGAGTCTTCAGCCGCGTGGCGGGAGAGTCTGGTGCGAATGTTATTTCCTTCGATATTGACCCCGCAGCCGTGGAGCAAAATTACCGCCAGGTGAAATCTGCAAAGGAGGGAAATATCCTGCCGCTGGTATTGGATTTGACCAACCCAAGCCCCGCCATCGGCTGGGCAAACCGTGAACGCGATTCATTCGGCGCGCGCGGTCCCGCAGACATGGTGCTCGCTTTGGCGGTTATCCATCACCTTGCGATTTCGAATAACGTGCCTCTGTCGCAGGTTGCCGAATTTCTTGCAGAAACAGGAAAATGGCTGGTGATCGAACTCGTGCCAAAGTCTGATAACCAAACGAAGAAGTTGCTGGCGGCGCGCGAGGATATTTTCCCAAACTACACGCGGAAGGGTTTCGAGGCGGCATTTTCAGAAAGATTTGCCATTCGTGAAGCCGTGGAAATTCGAGAATCGGAACGGGTGTTGTATTTGTTAGAAAAAATATAACAAATTTCAGTTTCGACGGTTGTTTTACAATTGGGATGGTATATAATTGGTCAGACCTTCAAGCCAAAGGAATAAGTCATGGAAGCCATAGTTGCGATTATCAAAAACCTCCTCAAGAAAACCAGTGCGGCGATCAGTGTGGGCGTCGTATTGGGCGTGATCGTGGGTTTGATCTTTGGGTGGCTTGTCTGGCCCGTCGAATATACCGATGGGACGCCGGAGATTCTGCGGGCAGATTTGCAGAAGGATTACCTGCGCATGACCATCGATTCCTACAACAAGACCGGCGATGTGGACGCCGCCATACAGCGTTGGGATACTTTAGGCGCCGCGGCTGGCTCGACGTTTATCAGCATTCAATCGGATCCAGGTTATCTCACCGCAGACGAAGTGCAGGAATTCGGCGAATTGGTGCAAACCGTAAAAGGGTTGCCGATTCAATCCGGGGCATCCCCAGAAGCGACTCCGACAACGGGTATAGGACAATTTGTCCTGTACGGCGCGATTGCCGTTGTGGTGATTCTTCTTGCGGTTGGCGCGATTTATTTGTTGCGGCTCTTCCGGAAGGGAAGCGGCACGGTCACCCCGATCATGGAGGCGAACCAGCTCAACCGCACCATCGAACGGACCGATTATCAACAACACGGGCTTGAACCTCCGATCACCCAATCGCTAACGACCTATGTGTATGGTTACGATCTTTACGACGAGTCATTTAGCATTGATACGCAAGCCGGCAAATACCTTGGCGAGTTCGGCGTTGGCATCTGCGAAAAGATCGGCGTTGGCGAGCCGAAGAAAGTCACTGCGCTTGAGGTGTGGCTCTTCGAGGAAAACGATATCAAGACCGCGACCAAGGTCCTGATGTCTGAACACGCTTATAACGATCCCGGAATCCGAGGCAGGCTGGAGGCAAAAGGCGATTTGATCCTGTTGAAGCCCAAGGAACAAATCCTTTTGGAGACGGCGAACCTGCAACTGCTCGCGACGGTTGTGGATTTGGAATACGGGATGGGCTCGATGCCGCAAAATAGTTATTTCCAGCGCGTCACTCTGGAATTTGCGGTTTGGCCCCGCACCAAGAAATAATCCGCCCTTTGAACGAACAGACCAGCCAATTTTGGCTGGTCTGTTTTTTTTATTCAACCTTGATGATCTTGATTTTTATCTTCCCGCCCGGGGTTTGCGCCTCAACCGTTTCGCCGGCTTTGTGATTCATCATTGCACTGCCGATGGGGGATTCATTCGAGATTTTGTTGTTGCGCGGGTCTGCTTCCTTCGCACCGACCACGTAAAAGGTTTCGGGGTCGAAGCCTTCCTCTTGAATAGTGACGTGCGAGCCGACGATCACCGTGTCGCTATTTTGTTTCTCCACAATGATCGCTATACGGAGAATCGCCTCAATTTCTTGAATCCGCCCTTCGAGGAACGCCTGGTCTTCCTTTGCCTTGTGGTAGTCCGCGTTTTCAGAGAGGTCGCCCATTTGAATGGCGGAGCGAAGCCGCTTGGAGAGGTCCTCGCGGCGCGGACCGGTGAGTTCGGCGAGCTCGGCTTTTAGTTTGGTTTCCCCTTCCGGTGTGAGATACGTTTGTTGGGACATTTCATTGCCTCAATTTCTAGGGTTTCTCAGTTGGGTTGAACAATTTCTGGTGTTCCTCGATGGCGAAGCGGTCGGTCATGCCGGCGATGTAATCGCAAATCGTACGTTCGAGACCGCGCTTTTCGATCAGAGTCTGTACGGGATCAGGAAGCATCAAAGGTTCGGTGTGGTAGGCTTGGAACAAGTCTGAGATTATTCGCTCTGCTTTAACCTGCATCCGCACGACGCGATGGTGGCGATAGAGTTTTTTGTACAACAGGTCTTTGAGTTCCCGGTTGCGCCGTTGCATGTCTTCGCTGTAGCCGACGACATTGTGTTTTAGTTTTTGAAGGTCGAGCGCGGACTTTGCCTTGCTTTCCTTGAGTCGTTTGTCCGTCGCTTCGATCATGTCGGTGACCATCAACCCGACCAACTGGCGAATCATGCGGTGGCGTTCCATGTCATCCAAGCCGGGTCCGCGCCAGTTGAAGTTTTCGAGCAGGATTTCCCACAGGGCTACGCCCTCCAGCAGATGGGGGGCGAGCATTCCTGAACGCAGACCGTCGTCGAGGTCGTGCGTGGTGTAGGCAAGTTCGTCAGCCACGTTGGCGATTTGAGTCTCAAGATTGCCGCGCAGGTCGGGGTGAAAGTCACGCGCGTCTGAAACGTCATATTCCGACTCGTGTTTCACCATTCCTTCACGGACTTCCCACGTGAGGTTCAAGCCGGGGAATTCGGGGTAGCGTTGTTCCAGTTCGGTGACGATGCGCAGGGATTGTTTGTTGTGATCGAACCCTCCGAAATCTTTCATCAATCGCGCCAGCGCGACTTCGCCGGAATGCCCGAACGGAGAATGTCCCAAATCGTGGGCGAGGCAGATGGCTTCAACCAGATCCTCGTTCCCGCCGAGGGCGCGGGCAAATGTCCGACCGATTTGAGCAACTTCCAATGTGTGAGTGAGGCGGGTGCGGAAGTAGTCGCCTTCAAAGTGGATGAAGACCTGCGTCTTGTATTCGAGTCGCCGAAAGGCAGTGGTATGCAGGATGCGGTCCCGATCGCGTTGAAAGGAGGTGCGAAACTCAGGTTCGTTATCGAGGTAGGCGCGTCCTTTTGAATCCCTGCTCCTCATGCCGTATGGCGCAAGACTTTTATCTTCGATCTCTTCGAGTTGCAGACGGGTGAAATACATGTTCGGTCTTCTCAATGAACACGACATTGCGAGGTAATTCTCGAAGTCTCGCAATGTCGTTTGGAATGGGGCGAGAGGGGGTCGAACCCTCACGGTGTCACCACCGACAGATTTTAAGTCTGTTGCGTCTGCCGATTCCGCCATCGCCCCGGCGTGTTACGCATACTATTCTACCTTAAGATTGAAAACAAAAATCTCCCCGCATTGGAGAGATTTTTTGGCGGTCCCGACGGGATTCGAACCCGCGATCTCGGCCTTGACAGGGCCGCATGTTAGGCCGCTACACCACGAGACCAATCGAACAGCGGGCGAGAGTTTACCATGCGGAAAATGTTGTGTCAATACGCCCAATCATGATACAACGCCGGATCGGTGGGAGTTAACCCGGATGGGTCGTGAACATACACCCAGTCGCCTTCCTGCGCCCAATTGAATAACCAATGCGAATCGCCGACGGATAAATTGACGCATCCATGCGATTGTGGATAACCGAAACGAGTACGCCAATACGCGCCGTGCAACGCGCGTGCTTTATCGAAATACATCGTCCAGGGAACGTTATCGAGGTAGTAAAAATCTGTCGGGTCGTTGTTGCGCATGTTTTCGGTTTCTTTTTTCTGGTAAATCTGGAATAAACCCGGGCGCGTCCAGAAAGGTTCTAGTCCGCTGGCGATAACGGTGGCAAAGATCAATTCATGGTTGTCATAAACGACAAGCGTTTGTTCTGACAGGTCAACGTCAACCCAACGACCCGTTGTCACACCTTCGGGCGGGATCGTGTTGGGTGTGACGATGGCAACCTTGCGCGCCTCCACCCATTGATTTGGTCCGATCATGTTCCAGTCTGTGCTGTCCACGTTTTGAGTGGCGTAGACTTGGAAAATATCCGTAAATGGGTTTAGGTACATACCTGTTTCTGGCGTGTTGTAGCCGGGCGCCTGTTTGACAGGGATGTATTCGAATGCCCAACCAAATGGATTGTTCGGCGTGGCTGTGAATTCCAGCCCTTGATACGAAGAAACTTCGGAAACGCGCGCGCCCTTGCCCGGAATCCAACCCCCGTTTTGGAGCATGTAGTAGATTCCGCGCCTGGTATCCACACGGTCAACATACGAGACGTAAACAAAGCCGGGCGGATACGCATTGCCGGTCTCTGTGCCCGCAGGTTCGTTGAGGATGGGAACGAAGTCCTCGTCGAGGTGGAAATAGCGGAAGGGTAGCTGAGTCAGGTTTGGGTCCGGTTTTTTCGAGGCGAGTGGACGGGGTGGAAACATCAACCCGAGTTTGGACATTTCGGTGATGTACACAGAGGGTCCAAGCGGGAAACAGTCACCGGGATCAGCTAAATACACGTCAGGCGCGCACACGACCGCTCCGCTATCGGGTTCGGACTCGTTTTGCGCAGAAACTGGAACGCGGGCTTCAAACCCAAGTACAAGCAGGAGGAATGCAACAAGCAAGGTTGTCTTTTTCATTTTGAATTTCGCGGCATTATAGCATGTGATGTTTACAGTTCTGTTATTTTTCACAGGCTTTGAAGAGGCTGGCTTGACACTTTTTACCCCGTAATCTAAAATATCTCCCACTTGAAAATTTCCCGCCCGATCTGGCGGATGGAACCCTTTGGAGGGCTGTTTGTCCAAATCTCGTACGCAACAAATGGTGGATCGTCTTCGTGAATTGCAGGCATCGTCGCCGGATATTGAAGCCTCGGCGGTCGTCAGTGTGGATGGCCTGAGCATTGCCTCGGCGTTGCCTCAGGGCGTGGAGGAAGACCGCGTCTCTGCCATGTCTGCCGCGATGTTGTCCCTTGGTGAACGGATCGCCACTGAATTGGGGCGCGGTTCACTCGAACAGGTCTATATCAAAGGCGAAAAAGGATACGTGGTCCTGATGTCGGTGGGGGAAGAGGCTGTGCTCACTGCGCTGGCGCGCGAGCAGGCGAAGTTGGGCTTGATCTTCCTGGATATGCGGCGCGCCGCGGAAGATCTTGCGAAACTGATCTAATCGGAGAATCTAATGAGCCCAGTTCAAAAAGCCGGTCTGTACTATCCCAACAAATTTGGTTTGATCACCATAAAATCGCTCGAAGAAGTGATGGGCAAGAATGGGTTGAATGCCATCCTTAACCTCGCGGGCATGAATAACTATATCGAAAATTATCCAGCGGACAACCTCGATAAAGGGTTTGATTTTGGCGAACTCTCCGCCATGGGCACCGCGCTGGAGGATATGTACGGTCCGCGCGGCGGGCGCGGACTCGCCTTGCGGGCGGGTCGCGCCACATTTTCAGATGCGTTGAAAAACTTTGGCGCTCTCGCCGGGGCGGCAGACCTTGCCTTTGTGGTGCTCCCACTGCAAGCCAAGCTGAAGATCGGCATTCCCGCTGTGGCGAAAATCTTTTCGCAGTTGAGCGACCAGCACAGCACGGTCGAGGAAAAGGATACCGAGTTTATTTACACCATCCACAAGTGTCCGTGCTGCTGGGGTCGCAAAAATGCAGATAAACCTGTCTGTTACCTTGCCACAGGCTTGTTGCAGGAAGCGCTCAAGTGGGTTTCGGGCGGCAATGAATTCCGGGTCAACGAATCGAAGTGCGTTGCCGTCGGCGATGCGGTGTGTGAGTTCGTTATCCAAAAAGAACCGATCGCTTGATCGGGGGGCGATATGGCTGAAGCCAAATCGAAGATCCTCATTGTTGAAGACGACCTCGACATCGCCGAGATGTTGAACTCGTACTTCCGCGTGCAAGGGTACGAAGTGTTTACCGTCAACTGGGGGGAGGACGGTGTGCGCGCCGCGCAAACAAATTTGCCCAACCTGATGATTTTGGATATCCGCCTTCCTGATATTGACGGCTTTGAAGTTGCCCGCCGCGTACGCGAGGATAGGCGCACGCATGAGATCCCGATCATATTTCTCACCGAAAAACGCGACCGCTCGGATATCTTGCAGGGGCTTGAAGTCGGCGCGGATGATTACATCACGAAACCGTTCGACGTGCAGGAACTTCGTTTGCGGGTGCGGAACGCCTTGAAGCGGGTCAGCCAGGCATCCCTTACCAACCCGGTCAGTGGATTGCCCGAGGGTCCGCTCGTGGAAGAGCGGCTTTCAGAAGTCGTGCATAAAAGCGGACTGTCCCTCCTGCATATTTCGATATTGAATTTACAATCCTTCAGGGAGGCTTACGGGTTTGTCGCGTCGGACGATGTGTTGCGCGCCATCAGCCTGATGATCTCGAATGCCTTGAAGGAAACCGGCTCAAGGGATGATTTCCTGGGTCATATCAGCCCCTCTGATTTTGTCGTTGTCCTGTCGCCAGAGACGCTCTCTCCGTTTCAGGAAAAAATCAAATCGCGCCTTGAGCAATCCCTTGACTATTTTTACCCGATCAGCGATCGCGAAGCGGCGGCAAGGCGCGCGGATCGACTTGCCATTCAGGTCAATGAAATGCCATCCGTGTATGGCCGCTTTTCGAGTGTGGATCAGTTGAAAAAGGAAATTTTGAATCGGGCGGGTTAATTATTTTCCTGCTTGCGATATAAAAACGGAGAGTCAATCGACTCTCCGTTTTTCATTGTACGAGGCATTCACAAAGTAACTGCCATTCATCCATGCTCAGCGTCTCTGCGCGGCGCATTGGGTCAATGTTTGCACGCTGGAGCAGGTCGGCGGCTTGCGTGGGGGAAATATGCAGACCCGATGAAAGTGAATTGCGAAGAGTTTTTCGCTTTTGACCAAATCCCGCTTTGGTCAGTTTAAAAAACGTTCCGAGCAGATTAGATTTGATTCTTGGCGAGGGGAAAATATCCACGCATAGTACAGCCGAATCAACGTTAGGGGCAGGGAAGAACGATTCGGCAGGGATATGCGCCGCAATACTCGGCTCCCCGTACACTTGCACGCTCAACGCCAGCAGGCTAAGGTCGCCGGGTTTGGCGCAAATCCGTTCGGCGACTTCCTTTTGAATGGTCAGCACGATTCGACGCGGTTTGTTTTTGCTCTCCAGCAGGTGACGGATCACAGCCGACGTGATGTAGTAGGGGATATTGGCAACGACGATGTAATCTTGCTGTTGAATCAAATCGCCTGGCGCTAGCTCAAGGATGTTCCCATGCACCACGCGGATGTTGCCGTGCGGAGCGAGAATCGCTTCAAGGGGCGGGAGCAATCGGGAATCCAGTTCAATTGCCACAACTTCTCGCGCGGCAACCGCCAGATAACGCGTCAAACTTCCCAGGCCAGGGCCAATCTCCAGCACGGTATCTGTTGATTGGATGTCTGCCGCCGTGACGATCTGTTCGAGGGCGTGCGAGTCTTGTAAAAAGTTTTGACCGAGCGATTTGTCGGCGCGCAAACCGAATCGCTTCAACACAGCCGCGGCATTGAGAGGCGGGATGTTCATGGACAAAACGGCACCGCCTCGCTTTTGATTCCGACGGTGGCGGTCGGGGTTGTCCACGCGCCTTCGTTGAATTGCTGGACGTGATCGCGCAGGATGTCAAAATCCACTTTGAGGATGGATACGTCTTTTTTGAAGACGGGGTCGTACTCGCGGGTTTGATAAAACAGGTCTTGCGGAAAATCAACGAATTGAATATTGCCCGGCTTGATTTGCGCGCCAAGGCACGCCAGCTCGCTGATCTGCGCCGGGCTGAGGTCGGTTTGGATGTTGTCTTTGAAAGACTGGATGAGTTCGGGAATATCCTTGATTACTTCCGGACTGGTGAGTTGATCGCGTAGTGCGCAGAGCACGCGGTTTTGATTCTCGGCGCGGACGAAACCGCCCTCGATGCGGATGCGCGCCAGTGTGAGCGCGCGGTTCCCGTCAAGGTGCAGGTTGCCGGCGCGAAAGACCAGTCGGTCGCTTAAATCTTCAGCGGTACGGCCGTCCACCGGCTCCGGCAGATAGACGTCTATGCCGCCGACTGCGTTGACCATATTGACAAACGTCTGCATATTGACTGCCGCGTAGTGGTCAATGCGCGCGCCAAAATTTAGCGCCAGCGTGCGCGCGAGCAGGCCGGGTCCTTGCGCGGGATCGTTGGTGTATTTGAAGCCGGGGTTTCCGTACAAATATGCTTGATTCAATTTCTCGTGATCCTGCCCGTTCAAATTATCGGCAATGTCGGGGATTTCCACCCACAAGTCGCGCGGGAATTCGAGCACGGTGATTTTTTCATTCGCAAAATCCACGCGGGCGAGGCGGATCATATCTGCGAGACCATAATTGTATGAATCAGCGCGCGCATCGCTCCCGATGAGAAGGATGTGCATGACGGACGTCTCACTGCACTGCGCGGGCTGGGTGAATGTCGGTTTGGCTGAAACAACATTCACCTGCGCGAGAGGCGTTTTCGTTGCACGAGGGTCAGGTGTCCAGGTGACTGGGAGCGCGAACGGAGTCCATGTCGCTATTTGCAACGCCGGTCCAAGCGGAGTCTGCCATTTTGCCTTGTAAAGGCTGTAGACCGCGCCTGTCAATGCAATTACGATGACGGACAACGATGTGAGGATGAATTTTTGTGCGCTGGTCACGAATTATTCCAACACATAAATTATGTTTGCAGGCGCCGGCGTGAGAAAATACACAGTCACCCACGAACTCCACGGCACGTAATCGTTGTCGCTGTACGCCACGTCAATCCAGGGTTTGCCCACACAGCCGCCGCACACATCCTCAACAGATGCAAAGCCATAACCGGGGATGTAAAGTTGTTGACCACCCATGCTGAGATACCAGTCATACTTCATGCCGACCACGCCTTTTTGCACCTTCGCGCCGCTCGAGGTGCCGCTGTAACATCGGTCGCCACCCGAACGGCAGGGTGAATATGACGTGATGTACATTTGCACCGCGCGCCAATATTCGATGGTCACGCCATCCACAATAGCCGTTTTTACTTCGATCTTCGTTCCGTAACCAAGCACGCGGTTCTCAGGCTGGCGCACGACAGTTTCATCTTCTGTGACGCGCGAAATTTCTTGCCCGTCCTCATAACGCACGCGAATGCGTTGCACCGTGAGCCCCGTTTTGCCGGGTTGCAGGATTTGAGTCTGATCCAGCAGGACGTCTGCCGAGGCGATCAATTCACTGGTAAAGGGGATCGGCTTTTGCGCGAGCAATACGGATTCGCTGACTCGCACGACTTTGATATTTCCATCGGCGGGCAACGCTTCGTTTTCGGACGGGAGGCTGTAATCCTGCCCGATCAGCGGAATCCCAGCCTCAGCCAGCGCCGCGCCAACGGTCTGCGCGGAGGAGGCGGTTGTTATTGTTTGTCCGTTTGAGGTGATAGTGAGAGGTTGTAATTGGTAAATGGTAATTGGAAAACCAGAGATTAGAGAATTAATTGATGGGTTAATCGAATCTCCGGCGCGAAGTTGAATCCCTGCTTCTTGTAAAACTTCGCCCACCGTAAACGCGGAGGTTTGGATGGTTTGCTGTTCTTGCGGGGAGGCGATGGTAAGGGGGAGTGCGCGGCGAGTTTGAAGAACAAGCCGAGAATTGGGAGAATTGGAGATTGGTTGGTCAGGCGCGACGACAAGCCCGTTGAGGAGGACGGCGTCATTCGAGTTGAAGGTTATCCCTGCCTGATTCAGAATCGCCAAAGGGACGCGTTCGTCGGTTTGAAGCGTGAGGATTTGGTCGCCGTCAACGATGGTGACAATTTGCGGAGCGGATGGCTGGCAGGCGAAGAGGATGAAGGCAAAAATAAACGCCAGCCTGCGATTGAGTTTCATTGGGGTAATTATAAATTACGCGCTGGAATGTTGCATCCACACATTCGGCTCGATGTAAACGCCCTCGTCCCTTTCAACATTCATCGTAATTGGCATAAGCGCGCCGGGGATGATGTATCGTCCGCTTTGAGGGAATTTCATCCCTGCCCATCGCTCCCATTCAGCGCGTGTGCCGCGCACGGTCTTGGATTTGTGGCAGACCTTGATGATTTTGCCTCCCGCGCGCTGTTGAATTCTCAGCCAGCCATCGAAAGGCAAACCGTTTTCGTTCTTCCAGGTGATGTAATCGTCCATACTCGTGAGCGGGTAGCTTGGCTTCTCGTTCGGGCGGACAGGGATGACGAGTTTCTCGAATCCATGCGCCCGCGCGGTTGGCTGAAATGACAAAAGGATCGTTCGGCTCAACCCACTGTTTTTATATTCCTCGCGCACACCGACAAAAACTGCGGCAAGAATATTCGGCTTGATTCCGTTTTTATCATCCTGCACGGCTTGCTGAATGACCCAATCCCAGCCCTCTTCCGGTAGGTCGGCGAGGGGATGATCCCAGTGAAACGGAAAACTATGCCCGACCGCGACCACTTGATTTGTTTCTGCATCCAGCATCACGGATTGATATTTCGCAAACCGCTCAAAGAATTCATGCCAATGTGCCTTGGCAATCTCGTCGTGCCACATGAACTCGGGCCAGGAGTCGCGTGCAAGTTGAATGGCGACATCGCGATGAATGCCCAATTCTTCGGCTTCGGGTTTGGCAATCCGAAATTGATGGGTGTGATTCAATTACATTCCCCTTCATCCTCACAACAATCTTCCATCCCTGCGGCTTTTTCAAAGGATTCTTTCCCTTCGCTGTACGAAAACCAGATCAACCCCAGCGCGCCGATGGAATCCACGAAGCCAAAGCCGGTCAGTGCGTAGATCAGGCTGGAAGCCAGCAAAACGACCGACATGTAAATGCACACCATCGTGCAGTTGGCGTCCGCAAGGATGGGGGAGGAGTTGAGCGCGTGTCCTACCCTGCGTTTGCCGGTTACCAGCGCCCACATCACAGCGATTGAAATAACGGAAATCACCAAGCCGGGCAAGGTTGTCTCCGGTTGGTGACCGTTGATGAGATTATAGATGGCGGTTGCGCCCAAGCCGAGGGCGAGCATGTAAAAGGACGCGCCGGTCACACGCAGGGCGGTCCGCTCGAATTGGGAGCGAGGCGTGCCGGGGTTTTGGCGAATCCGAATCACCATGGCGAGAATCCCGATGCCAGACATGACCTCGATGAACGAATCCACGCCAAAGCCGAAGAGGGTCAACGCTTCGTCGCTGATGCCGAAGAAAATAGAGATCAACCCTTCGAGCAGGTTGTAAAAAATGGTGAACAGAGCCAGCCACAGGGCATATGTCCAGAGGCGGTTTGTGTTTTCTTGAGCCAGAGTTGTCATCGGAACATCCTTGATTAATTGGATTATATTACAATAGTCTTATCAACAACTATAAGGAGAGACAAATGAACAAGAAACTGCTGATCGTTGCCGCGCTTGCTTGCATGGCGCTGGCATCCTGTGGTGGGAATGGACCTGCCACATCCTTCAACGTCGTCATGACCGACTTCCAGTTTCAGCCGAATAAGTTTGTCGTCCCTTCGGGGCAGGAGATCACGATCAGCGTGGAGAACACGGGAGTTGTCGTGCATAATTTCGTCATCATGAATCTCGGCGAGACGGCGGGCGCAACTTTCGAAGATGATGACGATGTGAATATATACTGGCAGGAAAAAGATATACAACCTGGCGGCGATTTCAGCGTGACTTTCACCGCGCCGAGCGAGCCGGGAGAGTACGAAGTGGTATGCCGGACCGAGGGTCACATTGCATCGGGCATGGTCGGTACGTTGATCGTTGTTGCGGATGAATAAACCGATCATCACCAGTTTGAGCAACCCGCTCGTCAAACAGGCGCGTGCATTGCGACAGAAAAAGGCGCGTGTTGAAAGCAGATCATTTTTGGTGGAAGGTATCCGCCACGTTGGCGAAGCCGTGGAGGCTGGCTGGGAGGTGGTGTCTGTTTTTTATTCAACGGATTTGTTGGCGAGCAAATTCGCCAACGATTTGGTTTCCCGCCTCCATTCGCAGAGTCAGCCTGCCTCAGCCGAAGTGATCGAGTCGCTCGCCGACAAGGACAACCCACAGGGCATCGTGGCTGTGGTTCGGCAAAAGCAAGCCATGGTCTCTACCCTCAAATCTCTAAAAACTGCTGTTGCCCTCGTCTCGCCTCAAGACCCCGGTAATGTCGGCGCGATCCTCCGCACGATGGATGCGGTCGGCGCGGACGCGTTGTTCCTGCTCGATGGCGGCGTGGAGTTGTATCATCCCACCGTCGTCCGTTCGAGCATGGGAACGATTTTCTGGAAGCCCGTGATTCAAACACCGTTTGCAGAATTCATTGCATGGGCGCGAGGTGGAAAATATCAATTAATTGGAACGTCTGCCCATGCGGACGTGGAATACAGAACGCTTGTCCCTCAAGTTCCATGGGCATTGGTCTTGGGCAATGAGCAAAAGGGACTTGCCCCTGAACACATCAAAGCGTGCGATGTGACCGTGGCCCTGCCAATGCAGGGAAGAGTGAGTTCGTTGAATCTCGCGGTCGCGGCAGGGGTGTTGTTGTATGCGTTAAATAAATCGTAGGGGCGGGGTTACCCCGCCCCTACGATGGGTGTATCAAATTCAATCGGGGAGTGAGGCGTTAAAACTCGTCCTCGTCTTCATCCCACGTGTCATCGTCATTTTCTTCATCGTCCTCCCATTCCTCCGTTTCTTCTTCGTCCCAGTTTTCCTCCTTGGCGGCTTCGCCGCTGGGAGAATACGTGGCGCAACCGGTATCCGGGTCAATTTCCACGGCGGCGGCACTGCAATATCCTTCGTCCAGAAAAACACAATCGGCGTAATGACACTTGATGCGGGGCATTCAATCCTCCTGGCTAGGGTTGTTTGACGAGGCGGATGACGGACAGAATGAAAATGATCGTCATCGAGACCTGTGATGTGATGCAAAATGGACAGTATGCTTTGATCAACGCGACTTCAACAAAGATCAGGTAAACATTGAAAAGAAAACCCGTGACTGCCAGTCCGAAGAAAATCATCGTGCCATTTTCTTTGAAGAAGCCGGGGCTTCTTTCGAGCAGGAGCACAGCCAGCAGTGCGGCATACCCGACAACTCCGATCACCGCCACCGGGATCCCGTTCACTTCGGAATAGCGGCTGGCGTTCACCACCGCGCAATCCTTCGAGCCAATACACATGTTTTCATTCGACGTGATCTTGAAGATCGTCATGTAAATGGAAACGAGCAAACCGATGATGATGAATGCGTAGGTAAGTTGTGAAAGCCGTTTATCCATGTCTCCTCATAGTAACCATGCGTTTACTTCCTGACCAGCAGGCACGCATTTTACACCAGCGGGAATAATTAGTAAAGCGTCTGCCTGTACCAGCGAGAGGATGTTGCCCGAGCCTTGATGACCGGTCAGACGCGCAAACTGGACGCCATTTTTTTCGTGGATGTGGGCGCGTAGATAACTTTCCCGCCCGTCTGAATTGAGCTCCTCCTCGCTTCGCACGCGGACGGTCTGCCTGCCCCCGTCCATCAAGCCGCCCAGCCTCCCCAGCGCCGCACGGACAAATACTTCAAACCCCACAAACGCCGACACGGGATTGCCCGGCAAGCCAATGAATGGAATCTTGTTATATTCGCCGAAAGCGAGCGGTTTACCGGGGCGCATATTCACCCGCCAGAAGTCCAATTTGCCGTTTGACTCAATCACGTCCTTCACAAAGTCAAACGCGCCGACACTCACGCCAGCGGATGAGAGGATCAAATCTACGTTCAGAGATGTGGTTTTGTCGAGCAATGTTTTGACTGAATCAAAATTGTCTTTCGCTATGCCAAGTTTGACGACCTCCGCGCCTGCCGATTCGATCAAGCCAGCCAGCATGTACGTGTTCGAGTCGCGGATTTTACCCGGTTCGAGCGGGGCATTCACCTCCAGTAATTCATCGCCCGAGGAAAACAATGCCACACGCGGCTTGCGGAAAATTTCAACCGTTGAGTAACCGAGCGATGCCAGCATTGCGGCATCCTGCGCTTTGAGCGTGCGTCCTTTTTGCAACACAACATCCCCGGCGTGAACATCCATCCCTCGTGTGCGGACGTTTTCACCTGCAATTATCGAATTACGAATTTCGACTTCTTTAGGTTGAGGTGCGCCCGCCGCTCGGTCATGGAAGTTTGTGTTTTCAACAGGCACAACCGCATCTGCACCGGCTGGCATCTGCGCGCCGGTCATGATGCGGGCGGCATCGCCGGGCGCGAGGAAAATCGTCGGGAACGAGCCGGCTGGGATGTCTGCGACCACGCGTAAGGTGCGCGGTGAAGCGGGGTTTGTATCTGCAACATCTGCCGCGCGAATGGCAAATCCGTCCATCGCGGAATTGTCAAACGGCGGCAGATCATCCGACGCAGAGATGCCGCGCCCAAGCACGCGGTGCAAACACTCTGTCAACGGCAGAGATTCTGTTGTGACGGATTGAAAGTGGGAAAGTATGCGCTCGCGCGCTTCGTTGACGCTGAGCAGGTTCATAGTGAAAGCGGCGACATTATACTTTGATATGGAAAATTCAGGTCATGCAATCCCCAATCGTAAATCGAATTATCCCGGCTTCGTTCTTTGCGCCTCGAGCACATTCGGCACGCTTTCGATGCGCGTGAGCACGCGGCTCAACTGTTCGAGATTGCGCACTTCGACGACAAGTCGCAAGTCGGCGACCGTGCGGTTGTAACTGACTGATACGTCTTTGATGTTCACGCCTTCACCTTGCAGCAGTGTCGAAATATCGCCAAGCAAGCCCTCTCGATCATACGCCTTGACCGTGACTGGCACAGCAAACGTTTGCTCTGAGGTTCCCCAGTCCACTTGCACGAGGCGTTCTGTATCTTCCCTGTGCAAAATATTCGGGCAATCCTGCCGGTGGATTGTCGCGCCGCGTCCGCGCGTGATGTAGCCCACGATCTGATCGCCGGGCATCGGGGAACAACACTTTGCCATCTGCCAGAGCAAACCCTTCAGCCCGACAACTTGAATGGCATCCGGTGATGTTTTCTTCTCCGGAGTCGTTGTCACTTGAAGGATGTCCGCTGTTTCCTCGGTGTCCTCCATCTGTTTGATGACTTTGCTCAGCGAAAGGTCGCCGCACCCAAGCGCGATGAACATTTCATCGGGCACTTTGTAGCCAAGTTCGCGCGCCATCTTTTCAAAATTCAATTCGGGAATGCCAAGGCGGCTCAGTTCCCGCTCAAGCGCGGCGCGTCCTTGAGAGAGGTTCTGTTCATCCTCCTGTTTTTTGAACCAAGCCCTGATCTTTGATTTTGCGCGTTGTGTTTTGACGAGACCCAGATTCGAATTCAACCAATCCCGACTCGGACCGCCTCGCTTCGCGGTCAAAATTTCAACCTGGTCGCCGGTCTTCAACTCTTGTTGCAACGGGACGAGTTTCCCATTCACGCGCGCGCCGCGGCAACGATGCCCGATGTCCGTGTGGACGTGGTAGGCAAAATCAATGGGGGTCGAGCCGGCGGCAAGGTCGTAGATGTCGCCGCGCGGGGTGAAGACGTACACACGGTCCCGAAACACATCCGTCTTCATGCTTTCGACGAACTCCTGCGCGTCGTGCACGTCGGTCTTCCACTCCATCATGTTGCGAAGCCAGGTGATACGCTGTTCGTACGATTTGTCGCGTTTCGTGCCTTCCTTATACTTCCAGTGCGCCGCGATGCCGTATTCCGCGTTTTCGTGCATCTCCTGCGTGCGGATCTGAATCTCGAGCGGACGCCCGTCATCGTAAATGACCGCCGTATGCAGGGATTGGTAAAAGTTTTCCTTGGGCGCGGCGATATAGTCGTCGAATTCGCCGGGGATCGGTCGCCAGGTGGTGTGGATGACCCCGAGGGCGGCGTAGCAGGACGGAACGTCTGGCACGATGAGGCGCATGGCGCGCACATCCCGAACGAGGTCGAAAGATTTCCCTTTTTGAGTCATCTTTTTGAAGATCGAATAAATATGCTTCGGTCTGCCGCTGACCTCGGCTTTGATGTTGTTGGATTCGAGAAATTGCGTGAGTGAATCTTTGATGTCTTGAATTTGTTTTTCCCGCTCCGGGCGTTTTTCCTGTAATTGCTCCGCGATTTCCTTGTATTTTTCCGGTTTGAGGTAACGGAAGCCAAGGTCTTCCAATTCCCACTTGATTTGCCAAATGCCGAGGCGGTTGGTAAGCGGCGCAAAAATTTCGAGGGTCTCTTTGGCGATCCGTTTTTGCTTGACTTCGGGCATGTGCCCCAGGGTTCGCATGTTGTGCAATCGGTCTGCCAGTTTGATCAACACCACGCGGACATCGTCGCCCATGGCGAGGAAGGTTTTGCGAAGAGTTTCGGAAGTGAGGTCTTGTTTCCGCCCGCGCCCGTTGCCGGACTGTAGAAATTCCGATTCAGCCGTCTCGTCGGTTTGATCGGACTTGTCGGCATGTTGATCACCGCGCGATACACGGGGTAAATTGGTGAGTTTGGTCACCCCATCCACAAGGATTGCGATGGTCTCTCCGAAATCCTTGCGGATATCGCCGAGTGCAACCGAGGTATCTTCCACGGTGTCGTGCAACAATCCCGCCGCGATGACTTCGGATGGCACGCGTAAATCCGCGAGGATGCTCGCTACCGATAGACAGTGATTGATGTATGGCTCACCTGAATGTCTTTTTTGCTCATGGTGCGCCTCTTCCGCCACCCGGTAGGCGCGCTGAACCAACTCCTTTTCGGAGGGGGTATACGATTCAGGAAGTTGCTCCATCAATTTTTCGAGGGGTATGGCGGTCTGCGCCGATTTCATGCGTGGTATTGTACTACGCCGCCCTGAAATCATTTTGCATCCACGTTACAATTGAAAACTGTTTCATTCAAGGAGATAAGACGATGGCAATTGTTAACAACGTGACTCGGTTGCTTGATGCGCGAAAAATCATCTACACGGCATACGAACTTCCCGTAGAGAAGCACGGCGCGCTTGAAACTGCGAGGCTGCTTAACACCGATCCTGCGATGATTTTCAAAACGATCGTCGTGTTGCGCGATAAGCCGAAGAAACCATTACTTGCCCTTGTGCTAGCGACCTCATCTGTGGACTTAAAGTTGCTTGCGGCGGCAATTGGCGAAAAGAAAGTTCATCTCCCTACAGAACGCGAGGCGGAGCAATTCACTGGATTACAGGCGGGAGGGATTTCGCCGCTTGCCTTGTTGAACAAGGGATTTCAGGTTGTCATTGATTCGTCCGCGCGGCAATTTGAGCAAATCCATGTTTCTGGAGGGCGGAGAGGGCTGAATATCAAATTGGCTGTTGCTGACTTGGTAAAACTGACAAACGCGAGAATTGAGGCAGTGGGGAGACTAGAAAGCGATCATGGCGCCGGTTAATCGCTATGAGTCAAATTCGCCGACCAATGCTCCATTGAGCCAGACGGCGAAATGCCCGGTTGGAAACATTCCCAACTCGATGATCTCAGAAAATGCTTGAAGCACTTGCGCGCACAACATGTTTGAGTCGGTCACTGTGTATGCCTCAACTTGAATCTTGTTTTCCGCATCTGGCGCGCCAACATTGACCCGCAACTGGTGACATCCGGTGGGCAGATTTCCGCTTATGGCAAGCGCAATCTGGGGCGGAAAACTCTCACGAATCAATAAGCCTGATTCTTCGATGAAGATGTTTCCACGTTCGAGGCTCGCGTCAGAGGGGAGAGGGGCAAATGACATATTTGGAACCTCAGTGTTTGGCAAACTGATTGATGGGTTGGTGGCAACCGTATCTGGAGGCAAGGTCGCCGGCTCGGCAGTTCGGGGAAACCCTTGCGCGCAAGCGGATATAAACAAGGCAGATCCGAATAAGACGGTAAGTAGTTTCGTTTTACTCCTTTCGTTAATTACTGGACGATAAGACCAGCTCAAGTGTTCCTATAACAAAAAAGCGCGCTTTTGCGCGCTTTTTTGTTCCATAGCTTTATCCGACTGGTTAGGGACCATCGAACCGAATTGTTGCCTCCGTGATTACAAATGTCCACTTATCGGGGTTGTTGATGCACCCATAGCCGGCGGCACTGAAGTTCTTTCCATCGAGATTCCATGCCCAAAGGTTATAGCAACCAAAAACCAAGTCTGTAATGACGACCGAACCATTCTTCGTTAACTCGTAATAGCGGTAACCGCATTCGTTATGGCTTGCCGTTTCATTCAAGTAGAGAGAAACAGCCACGCGTGACTTTACCTCGTTTACGATTTTGATGGTTGTAAGCTTCCCAAGGGGCTTTCCCAAGACGCGCGTGGCACAGGGGTCGCCTCCTGCGATCGGCGTGTTTGTCAGGGTTGCGGCTAAAGTGGGCAGAGTAATAGGCGTGTTTGTAGGGAGCGGGGTAGATGTTGGCGTTTCTGTTGGAGGTAATGGGGTGTTTGTTGGTATCGCGGCCTGAGTCTCCGCGACAATCGTAAACGCCGCCGCAACGGCGGTATTTTGAATTTCCACCGCGCTCATCGTAGGCGCGGCGGGTTCACCTCCGCAAGCGGAAAGAATGGATATCATGATCAGCGAACTTATCAGGGTTATTTTTTTCATGCGTTAGTTCTTTCGTGAATATTCATTTTAGCAGTTCGGGTAACACCCACCTTTGGCGACGATTTGTTCATTGCGAATGACAATCGTCCAGCTTCCGCCGGTGAGGAGGAAGCCGCCAAAGACCTTGAAATCCTTTTTGCCGTCAACGAAGGCCCCAGCGCTGTAGTAGCCTTCGGGTCCCGAAAATGATCCACCATAAGCGGGGATAAATCCACATTCTCCTTGCGCGGTTGTTACATACAACGATAAGACAATTGTTCCCTTTGGTTGAGTTTCATTTTGGACGAGGATTTTTATTGTAGGAACATTCCACTGGGAGAGGATTTTGTTGCAATTATCCTGTGTCGAGGCGGAAGATTGCGGCGCAAGCGTGAATGTCGCTGTGGGCGCCAGTGGGTCAATGGTGGGGGTTGGTGATGCCGTCTCAGTGGGGAGAGGCGTTGATGTGAAAGTTGCAGTGGGAGGGAGAGGGGTGTCGGTTGGGATGGCGGCTTGCGTTTCAGCGATCATTGTGAACGCGGCAGATTGTGCCGTAGCGCCGACCTCTACCGCGTTAAGCGTCGGAGCTTCCTGCGCTCCGCCGCAGGCCGTCATAGCGATTGAGAATATCAATCCGATCAAAATTATTTTGTGTTTCATTAGTAAAAACAAATTCCTTGTTCATTTTTTATTTGACGACAACCTTATCCTTGTAAAGGGTGATAATGAGGCTGTTGTCTGACGTAAGACGGAAACTGCCTGTCAACTTGTTCCCGCCGACCCACGCCACATAAACATAACTGCCGAGCGGGGCTTTGATTCGCACCTGTCCCTCCACAGGATACTCAATAATCGAAAACCGTCCGTCATTCAACGTCACCTGTAAAGAAATATAGGCTTGGGCTTTGGAGCGATTCCACAAGGTGATGCTGTTGAAGGGAACTTCGGGTGGAAGCGTTCCATACTTCAAGATGCCGAGCGTAGGCGTGAGGCTTGGCTGACCCGGCGCAAGCGTGGCTTGTGATGTTATCGTCGGGTTGATCGGCAGGTCGGTGGATGTTGCCAGAGTCGAGGTTAGATTTGGCTGTGGGGAAGCCGTCGCAGAATCTGGTTGAGAGGTACCCGAGGATGGAGTCGCAGTGGAGTTGGCGAGAACAGGTGTACTGGAGGGAAGAGCCGTATCCGTCGGCACGAGTGATACGGTACTGGTCGCTTGGCTCACCGCGGTTGGAGTTGCCAAGCCGGGCAAAGGGATTGTCGGCAGGCAGGCGCCAATGATCAACAACACAACTATCGCGGGGATGACCTTTTTCATTGCGACTCCTTGTTGGTTATGACGCGGATACCGTCTCTAAAAATTGAGTTACCGTGTCACGCAACATCCGCTCGGGCAAAGCGCCCACCTGGCGATGGACAATCTTGCCGTTCGCCACAAACAGCATCGTGGGGATGCCCTGAATTCCATACTTCATCATCCATTCCTGATTTTCATCGGTGTTGATCTTGGTCACTAGAAGTTTTCCCTCGAATTCTTTTGCGAATTTATCGAGGATCGGCGCGACCATTTTGCACGGACCGCACCACGGCGCCCAAAAATCAACGATCACCGGGATCGAAGATTGTAAGACCGTATGTTCGTAGGTCGCGTCGGTAATGTGAATTGGCTCGTTCGACATTTTACTTTTTCCTTTTACGTATTTGTTTCATCAAGCGAAGGCAGTATAACACAAACCCGCATGTTATAATCGCCCGTCATGGCTGACCTGCTTGCAAAATGGAAATCCGGGCTTGCAAAGACAAGCAAGACCGCGTTTGGACGAATCGCAACACTTTTTGGAGCGACTGAAATTTCAAACGATACGTGGGATGAGTTGGAAGCCCTGCTCGTTCAAGCGGATTTGGGAATCGAAACCACGACTGATATTTTGGACTCGCTTCGCCGCCTCGTTCGTGACGGAGGCTTGACTCGCTCCGATGAACTTTTCTCTGCCCTTCGATCTGAACTCCGCTCTCGCCTCGATAACCCGCCAGTTCTCACGTGGACGAATAAACCATCCATCATTATGGTTGTCGGCGTCAACGGCTCTGGCAAAACAACCACGATTGCGAAATTAGGTCAGTGGTTTCAAGCAGAAGGAAAGACGATGCTCTTCGGCGCGGCAGATACGTTTCGCGCCGCCGCAGTGGATCAGTTGCAGGTTTGGGGTGAGCGGCTCGGTGTGGATGTTGTCTCCGGCGTCCCTGCGTCAGACCCGGGCGCGGTGGCGTTCAACGCTGTGCAGGCGGGAGTCGCGCGCGGGTTGGATATAATCATCGTTGATACCGCCGGACGCCTTCACACGCGCTTTAATTTGATGGAAGAGTTGAAGAAGGTGAATCGCGTGATCGGCAAGGCGCTACCTGGCGCGCCGCATGAGGTCTGGTTGGTGTTGGATTCTACAACGGGTCAAAATGCGTTACAACAAGCGAAAGCGTTCAGGGATGCAGTCGGTGTGACGGGTGTGATTCTCTCGAAACTCGATTCTTCCGCACGCGGCGGGTTTGCCTTTGCCATCCAACGTGAACTGAAGTTGCCAATCTTGTATGCCGGCTTGGGCGAAAAACCTGAAGACTTAGCCTTGTTCGCCCCTGACGCGTTTTTAAATGGGATTCTAGAAAAATAAAACAAAGGAGTTTGAATGCAAGACCTTGTGAACCGCCTCCAACCTTTGCAAGACTTAACCCGCCAGTTGCTGGTGCGTCTTTGACTTCGCGGCTAAAGAAACTCAACTCACAGTACTTGAAAAAGCCATAGAAGCGCCTGATTTTTGGGGAAACCCATCACACGCACAAACGGTGATGAAGCAATATACTGCCATCAAAACTGAAGTAGAGTCCTGGCGGCTGTTTTCACACCGTTTGAACGACGCGCTCGAACTTGCAAAGTTAGATGATGAAAGCCTGCGCGCCGATTTGGAATCAGAAACTGCTACCCTCGCAGCCGAGTTGGAAAAGCGATCATTCACCGCGATGCTTTCAGGAAAATATGATCACGATGCGGCGATTCTGGCTATCCATGCGGGGGCAGGCGGCACCGATTCGCAGGATTGGGCGGCGATGCTCCAGCGCATGTACCTGCGCTGGGCAGAAGATCGAGGCTTTCAGACTGAAATTATTGATTCTACTCCGGGTGAAGAGGCTGGCACCAAAAGTGTGACAATTGCGGTAGACGGCGACTACGCTTTCGGATATTTGCGTTCTGAAAAAGGGGTGCATCGCCTTGTGCGACTCTCGCCCTTCGACTCTGCTCATCGCAGGCATACGTCGTTTGCCCTCGTGGAAATCCTTCCGCAGGTCGCGATGGATGAAACAGATGTTCAAATCGAACCGGGCGATATAAAAATGGATGTCTTCCGCTCTTCCGGCGCGGGAGGGCAAAACGTGCAAAAGAACGCCACGGCTGTCCGGCTCACGCACATCCCGACAGGAATCGTGGTCACGTGTCAAAACGAACGGTCGCAAACTCAAAACCGTGAGTTTGCCATGAAAATCTTACGCGCCCGCCTGGTCGAATTGAGGCAAGCCGAAAGGGAAGAAGAACGTGCGGTTTTGCGCGGGGAATACACCAAAGCCGAGTGGGGGAGCCAGATCCGCTCATACGTGTTGCATCCGTACCAGATGGTGAAGGATCATCGCACCGATCACGAAACGGGCAACACGCAAGCCGTACTGGATGGTGAACTGGATGAATTCATGGAAGCGTATTTGAGGCAGGGATAACCATGAAAAAAATCAGGGATGCCATTTTCACCCGCGAGAATCTACTTGCCCTTTTACTTTGTTTGATCTTGATCGCCCTGGTCGTTTTCACCGCGGATACATCTCCCACCTGGATCTATCAGGGGTTCTAATGTCTGTGTTGCAGGTTTTGTTTTTGGCTGGACTGGCTGTCTTGATAGGTTTCTTGAAAAAGGGGCGCTCACTAGTTTTGCTGGTTGTCAATGTGTTGTTAATGTATTGGCTCCAACCAATTCAGGAGCCGGTAAATTTCGTATTTTGGCTTCCAACGATCATGCTGGCGTTGATCGTGATCTTCTGGGTTATTACTTCCGCTCCGGAAGTTCGCGGCTGGCAGGTAAATTGGAAAGCCATATTAGCTCTCACTGTAACGGTTCTGGTTGTTGACTCGAGTCGCCACTTTGCGTTTGATTATTTGATCGCTGTGGATACTCCGAGAATCCAATGGGTAGTTCCCATCCTGATGACAGCCCTCTTTCTGGTGTTTGCCTCGTCCCGCTTCGGAAAATTTCATTCATCTATTTTTGTTGGCGCTGGATTCGGCTTGGTTGGATTGTTATTTCTTGTGAAAACACCATCAGCGTTTTCGGTGATTTTGTCTTGGTTAACCGAAATACGGGGGAAAGCTGCCCTTGTTTCAAGCATATCGTGGCTGGGGTTTTCGTACGTTTCTTTTCGCTTGTTACACACCCTCTTTGACAGAATTTCTGGGCGATTGCCTCCTCTCGCTCTGATGGATTACCTAAACTACGTGATCTTCTTTCCGAGCTTTACAGCCGGTCCCATTGACCGGGCTGAGCGATTTGTTCATGATCTCAACAACCCAGCGCCTCTTGTCGAGAAAGATTGGCTTGAAGCAGGGATGCGGTTATTTCTTGGGTTGTTCAAAAAATTCGTGATTGCTGATGCGCTGGGGTGGATTGCCCTTAATGAGGCATATTTGCTGGACGCTCGATCCGCCGGGTGGGTATGGATCTTTTTGTATGCCTATTCCCTTCAGATTTACTTTGATTTCAGCGGATATACCGACATCGTAGTTGGGCTTGGCAGGTTGATGGGTATTCGCTTGCCTGAAAACTTCAACGCACCCTATCTGAAACCCAACCTGAGGCAGTTCTGGAATTCCTGGCACATGACATTAACGCAGTGGTTTCGGTCGTATTTTTTCAATCCGTTGGCGAGGAAAATGCAAACCGCTTCCCGTCCTTTGCCGGCTTCGGGGATGATTCTAATTTCACAGATAGCCACAATGACGTTGATCGGATTGTGGCACGGGGTCACCCTTAATTTTGTATTATGGGGCGTCTGGCATGGGTTGGGGTTGTTTTTGCAAAATCGTTGGAGTGAGTGGCTGCGTCCATTTTCGGCAAGGGCGTTTGCGCCTGTCAGTCCTGCCCTAATAAAATACGCCGGCGTATTCGTTACTTTCAACTTTGTATCTGTTGGCTGGTTGTTTTTTATTTTTTCCGAACCAGCCTTGGTGTGGACGGCGTTCTTACGAATGGCAGGTGCGCAGTGAATAAGGAAATTCGTCCGCTCCTGGTGTTGATCAAAGGCTTGATTTTCTTCACTTTTGCCAATCTGCTATATGCCGTGATCGACCCTCCGCTTTCATTATCGGCGTACAACACATTGTTCGCTGGTCGTGCCCGGATGCCATTTGACGATCACGGCGATTCGTACACAGTCATGGTGGACGATATCGAAGTCATGCTGGAGTCCCATGTTGTTTCATCCATTAAGGAAGAAAATGAATTTCGAGTTTTGTTGATTGGCGATTCATCTATCTGGCAGGAAGAAGTGCCCGTTCCAGAAACGTTTTCCGAATATTGGAATGCTAAAAAACTTCAATGTAACGGCAGGCAGATGCGGTTTTACAACTTGGGTTACCCGCACCCGTCGGTCATAAAAGATTTAGTCGTCATCCAGGAAGCCATACGGAATGACCCCGACCTAATTCTTTGGTTTGTCACAGCAAACACAATCATGCCGAGGCTCGTCACCCCGTTTATTGAAGCAAACCGTGAAAAAACAATTCGGATTTTGGATACCTATGATTTGTCATTGTCCGGCGAAGGTGAATTGCGCGGTCACTCGGCGAGTATGTTTGATGGAACAATCGTTGGTGAACGGACGTTGCTGGCGCGCTGGATTAAATTACAAGTACTGGGTTTGACCTGGTTGGCAACTGGCGTTGATTACCACGAACACCAGGATTCAGAGGCATCCGTCCCTGAGAATAATCTTCCTTACAAAATAAATTATTTCGGCTATGAGCCTGGGACCAACTTTTCCAGTATTCTAGAGATCAATGCGCTTACAGCGGGCTATGATTTAGCAGGCGATACGCCAATGATGTTGATTAATGAACCTATCTTTATCGCTTCAGGCGAAAACTCGGAATTGCTTTACAATGCAAACTATCCTCGCTGGGCATACGATTTGTATCGCTCCACATTAATCACGGAAGCGGAAAAATCTGGTTGGGATTTTATTGACGCCTGGAATATCGTCCCTCCGCAGCATTTCCTGACGCCTTTGCACGTATCCGCTGAGGGTGGACAGATCATGACTGATTACCTGACCCCGTTTATACTTAAAAACTACTGCAATTAAACCGTACAGGAGCATTTCAATGGAAGATATTGTTTCGACTTTACAAAAACAAATTGCCGCCCAAATTCTAAAACAGCCCAACCGCATCATCAGGGAAGACGAGCCTCTCATTTCCAGCGGATTGATCGACTCGTTCAGCCTGATGGACGTGGCGTTGTTTGTCGAAGATAATTTTGGCGTTCGCATCGAGGATACCGAATTAAATGCGGATACCTTTGACACATTGACTCAACTCGCCGCGCTGATTGACTCCCGCAAAAAATGACGACATTCCCCGAACGGCTCAAATCGCTTCACGCGCGGACCCCGGACCGGGTCGCCCTCACCCTGCAATTTTCCAGCGCTGACGATCTATCCCTCACGCTGGATCAATTGCTTCATGGCGCGGCATCGTATTCCCGTTCCTATGCTCGGGCAGAGATTCAGCCGGGCGAAGTCGTCATCCTGATTTTGCAACATGGCGAAGATCTAGTGTACGCGTTTTGGGGAGCGATCCTTCACGGCACGATACCATCCATCATGCCGTTCCTCACAGAGAAGTTATCTCCAGAGCGCTACCGTGCGGATTTAGCCGCGTTGATCTCGGTCACGCGACCTTCTGCCATTGTGACCTATCAGGAATTTGAAGCAGAAGTCCGCTCGGCATTGAAGGAGGGGGATTCGGTCCGGGAAGTTATCGTTACAGAAAAAGTTGAAAAGCAGTCGAAGCTTGACTTCAATTCCCTGACTGGTTTTCAGCGCAAGCCCGGCGATATCGTTCTTCTCCAACACTCTTCAGGGACAACGGGGTTGCAAAAAGGGGTCGCGCTTTCACATCAGGCAGTTTTCAACCAGTTGAACGCGTATGGAAAGTCGCTGGCGTTGAACGAAAAAGATGTGGTCGTTTCATGGCTTCCGCTGTATCACGATATGGGGTTGATTGCCGGGTTTATTCTTCCGATCCTCTCCGGCGCTCACCTGGCTTTGATGTCGCCATTTGACTGGGTGCGCGCCCCATACAAATTGATGCAATCCGTGACGAAGTATCACGGTACGCTTTCGTGGCTTCCGAATTTTGCCTACAATTTTTGCGCGCAGAAAATCCGTGACCGGCATCTCGAAGGCGTGGATTTATCCTCGTGGCGCGCCGTGATCAACTGCTCCGAGCCGGTGCGATGGGAGAGTCACAACGCGTTTTCTGAAAAGTTCAAATCGTACGGTTTGAGGCGAGAGGCATTGCAAACATCGTATGCAATGGCTGAGAACGTGTTCGGTGTGACGCAAAGCCAATTGGGAGGTGAGCCGGTTGTGTTCGAGGTTGATCGTGGAGCATTTATGTCTGAGCGTGTAGCCAGAGCCCCCACCGATGGACATCCTTCAATAAAAATGATGTCCTCAGGTCGCCCGTTGGAAAATGTTCAAGTGAAAATTTTGGATGAGAGCCGAAATGAAGTGGCGGATCGTGCTATCGGCGAAATCGCTCTGCAAAGCGACTGCATGTTGACGGGCTACTTCCACCGCGACGACTTGACCGAAAAAGCAATTGTGGATGGCTGGTATCTCACCGGCGATTATGGATTCATTTCGGACGGGGAAGTGTATGTCTCGGGCCGCAAAAAAGACATGATCATTGTCGGTGGAAAAAATGTGTACCCGCAGGATTTGGAAACCCTGACGTCCGAAGTCCCCGGCGTCCATGCAGGCAGGTCGGTGGCGTTTGGCATGTACAACGAGGAAGAAGGCACGGAGGATGTTGTGGTCATCGCCGAAGTAGATCCGGAAGACCCAGCCGAACAGCAAAAGATCGCAGACGCCATCCGCGCGCATGTCACGAAAAACTCTGCTGTTGCATTGCGCTACGTCAGAGCCGTGGACTCAAAGTGGATTTTGAAAACCTCCAGCGGCAAGACGGCGCGTTCTGCCAACAAGGAAAAATTTTTGGCGGAACTGGAAACGCAGAAATAAAAAACAGCCGAGTGACACTCGGCTGTTTGATTCTATCCACCAGTGGGGAGGCGTTTTTCCAGCGTTCGATTCAAAATTTCTGATTGCTCGCGGGTGATACCCGATTTCATGCGGCGGACTTTGGTATCTTTGCCTTCTTCGGATTTTTCCTGAGCTTGTTGCCAGGCAATCTGGAAGGCAGTCAACTCAGGTTCCTTCGGTTCTTCAGGCTCAACGGCTTCCATCTGCCTAGCTTCCTTCTTCGGTCCGCGCCTGCTCTTCTTTTCTTCGCGCGCAGGTTTGAATTCTTCAATCACGGGTTCAAGGGCTTTAATACTGAGTTTGATTTGCTTCTTTTTGCGATCCACATTCAGGACTTTTGCTTCCACTTCATCGCCCTCTTTGACGACTTCATTCGGTGTTTTCACGTATCCGTGAGTCAATTCGCTTACGTGGATCATCGCCGGACGTTCCGCGCCGATTTCGACGAAAGCGCCGTACGGTTCGAGGCGAATCACTTTCCCTTTGACAACCATCTCGGGTTCGAGTTCTTTCCAGTCGTACATGAGCGGCTGGATCATCGTGAGCTCGACGCGATCCTTTTTCACGCGCCGCACCCACACGTCAACCGTCTGTCCTTCCTTGATCACATCGTCCACTTTGTTGACGGAATCTTTCGTCAACTGTGAGATGTGGATGACGCCGGGGATGGGTTGTCCGATATCAACCAACGCGCCCGCGAGCGTAGTCTTCAAAATTTTTCCGCTGAGTTTTGTTTTTGGTTCAAGCGCCGCGGTGGGCGCGAGGTCTGGTGTTGCCATAGTTACTCCTGTTCTTGATAATGCCGACGGCTGATTATATCTGTCTGACATCTTTGCGTCAATGTGAAATTCGGAACTTTCAGGATGCGGGCGCATCGGACGCGATATAGGCTGATGGACTGAATCAGATTGACTTTGGGGATGACGCGCCCGCGTCCCGGGCAGGGATGGTTGATCCGGTTTCCTCATCCGACTCGTCGCTTGACGTATCCCGGCTCATTGGGTATAAATTAGCGAAATCCTTGTATTTTTCGGAAGGGATTGTTGCATCCCATGTATGAATTCGACAAAACAGACGTAAAAATTGTCAACCTGCTCATCGAAGACGGACGTATGTCCGCTTCGGAATTAGCGCGTCGGATTGGCGATATTTCCGAACGCGCCATTCGCTACCGTATCGAGCGCATGATTGATGCGGATGTGGTTCAAACCGGCGCGGTGATTCGCCCTGAGGCGTTTGGGCTGACGATCAAAACCGACGTGTGGCTCGAAGTGGAATCAGATTTGATTTTGGATGTAGCGCGTAAGATGGCGATGTTTGAAAATGTGACGTACGTGGCGTGCGCGATCGGGCAAAACGATATCAGCATACAAGTGGTGGCGAAAGATGCCTCTGAGATTTATCACTTTGTGACCGAGGTTGTGCGGAAGGTGCCTGGCGTACGCAAGACGACGACTTCGATTGTGCCGCTGGTGTTGAAAGATGTATACATGTGGCGCGTGCCTGAGAATATCACGCGTGAGATTTCTGAAAAAGAAACCGCGTAAAAAATTTTGGAGGAGTATTCATGTTCGGTGCAAAGACGCAGTCATTACAGAAACGCGCCATGGAAGTGATACCGCTGGGCGTTAATTCCAATTTTCGGTTTTGGGGGGAGGGGATCACGCCTTACGTGGAAAAGGCGAAGGGGGCATATCTTTGGGATGTGGATGGGACAAAGTATATAGATTATCGCATGGCGTTTGGTCCGATTATTCTGGGGCATTCCTACGATGAAGTTGACCAGAAAGTCATCGAAGAAATTCAAAAAGGGGTTCTCTTCGCCATGACGGGCGAATTGGAAGTCGCTGTCGCCGAAATGATTACCGAGATGGCTCCCGCAGTGGAGATGGTCCGCATGACGTGTTCAGGAACAGAAGCGACCATGCATGCCATCCGCGTCGCGCGGGCTTACACGGGTCGTGATTTGATTTTGAAGTTTGAAGGCAATTATCACGGTTTCCATGACCACACACTTTGGTCAACCTATGCGCCTGTGGAGGCATATGGAAATAAACGAAGCCCGATTCCTGTGCCGGCTTCGTCGGGGATTCCGAAGACGATGCGCGAGTTCATCATCACGCTCCCGTTCAATGACTTTGAAGGCTTTGAGCGCGTGATGCGTTCGTATGGCGAGCAGATTGCGGCGGTGATTTCCGAACCGTGTCAGGGAAATTGTGCGGCGATCAATCCGCAGGATGGATTCCTGCAACTTATCCGCCAGAAGACCGAAGAATACGGTTGCATCTTTATTCTCGACGAAGTGAAGACCGGCTTCCGTATCGCAAACGGTGGCGCGCAGGAGTATTACAGCATCAAGCCTGATTTGGCGACATACGCAAAAGCATTAGGCAACGGTTATCCTATTGCGGCTTTTGGCGGCAAGAAAGAAATCATGTCTATTATTGGACAGGGAGTCGCGCAAGGCGGGACGTACACCAACAACAAACCCGGAATTGCGGGTGCGTATGCAACGTTGAGTTTGTTGAAATCCAAACCTATTCTCAAAACGATTGCAACTCGCGGGCAACGTCTTATGGATGGGTTGAAAGATATTTTTGAAGAGAGCGATATTCCCGTTGTGATGACTGGCTACCCGGCTATGTTCTCGTTCTCTTTGGGCATTGAGTCTGTAACCTGTCAACGTGACTGGGCAAAGAGTGACCACGATTTGTATCTCAAACTCGTAGAGAAAGCCATCGCCAGGGGCGTAATGCCCGACTTCGATTCGCATGAGCCGTGGTTTATGTGCTATGAACATTCGGATGCGGATGTGGATGAAACATTGAATGTGTATGCGGAGATTGTGAAGGAAGTGAAGAAGTAAACAAGTGAACTCGGTGGTTGAGTAGCCCTGAGTGGTGCTTTGGCGCCATTGCGAAGGGCGTATCGAAACCACCACTAAGACCCTATCCGTAAAATATCTAGGGGGTGTCATTCTGAACGATTGAAAGGAGCGAAGAATCTCTGATTTCCTCTTGAAAATGAGATTTTTCGTCGCTTTGCACCTCAGAAACGCATCCCCATTTTGGATTTACGGATAGGGTCTAAGTAATTATCTCAAAAGGCATTTTGAGCCAGTCTGCGAAACCAGAGCATAGCCCAAGCGAGTTGGAGAAGCACCAGATAGTTTTTGGATTTCTTTTCGTAACGGATCAATAAACCGCGACATTTGGATAACCATGCTAACGTCCTTTCTACAACCCATCTTCGGGCTGGATACTTTTTTTATCCTTGCCCAACTTTTCTTCTCCAATGCGGCGCACATGCCCAGGCTAGCCAAGTTTCTCTATCGCCGTTGCGCTGGTTGGGTTGTCATAGCCTTTATCCAAACACAGGTGTTGAGGTTTCGACTTGGTCACTTTGGGTCTATCTATAATGATGGCTTCAATCGTTTTATCCAGCCATTTCGCATCATGGACATTGGCCCCTGCGACCACGATCGACAGGGGCCCGCCCATGCGATCTGTCAAAATGCTCTTTTTCGAACCCTTTTTGCCTCGCTCCGTTGGGTTGGGCCCAGTTTCAGCTCCTCCCATGCGAGCCTTGCCCATCGTTCCATCGGCTGTTTGCCATTCCCACTCCACCACTCCCAGTTCTTCACATTCTTCCACCCACAACGCCCAAATCTTGGCAAACAAATCAATTTCCACCCACTGTTGGAACGTTCGATGGATCGTGGAATCATCTCCATACACGCGCGGAATATGATTCCACTGACAGCCTGGGCGCAGCCGAAAAATCAAGGCGTCCAATACATTTCTCGGATCGATTCGCGGTCTGCCCGTTTCTTTGGGTGGGTCAAATTCCAGAATAAGAGGTTCTATGCGCTCCCATAGTTCATCCGAGACTTCCCAGAGCGTTGGCATTGGCTTCATTTTCCTTTTGTTGGCCCCAAAATTATATGCCTTCAAAGTGTTTTGAGATAGTTACTTAGACCCTATCCGTAAAATAGCTAGTCCTCTGTCAGGCATGAATTGATGGGTGAAGAAAGAGACGGTATGCTACTCTGAAAAAGGGTAGCCATGGCAAAGAAATATGTCGTTACACTGAAAGGTGAAGAGCGCGAGCAATTGTTCGCCTGGATTGGTTCGGGAAATGCGAAAGCCCGAACATTAACCCATGCCCGGATTCTCTTGAAAGCGGATGAAGGTTGGCAAGACCATACGATTTGCGAAGCGCTGAATGTAAGCATTGCGACCATTGAGCGAATTCGGAAACAATTTGTATTTGAAGGGTTCGAAGCTTCTTTGAAACGGCGACGGTCGAAACGGGTGTACAGTCGCAAATTGGATGGTGAGCAGGAAGCTCGAATGGTGGCCTTGGCGTGTAGCTCACCGCCAGAAGGATATGCCCGTTGGAGTTTGCGCCTGTTGGCGGATCGGGTTGTACAAATGAAGATCATCGACAGCCTCTCTCACGAAACGGTTTGTCAAGGATTGGACGATAATGAACTGAAACCCTGGCGCAGAGAAGCGTGGTGCATTCCAGCAGCGAATGCAGAGTTTGTCTTTCACATGGAAGACATTCTGGATGTCTACAAACGACCAGGCGACCCGAAACGCCCTTTGGTAGGCTTCGATGAAAGCCCGGCACAGCTGGTTAGTGAAACTCGCCAGGCTTTGCCCATGGCGCCGGGACAGTTGGAAAAGTACGACTATGAATATCGGCGTGAAGGCGTGTCGAACTTGTTCATGTTCTTTGCACCACTTCAAAACTGGCGTAACGTCAAAGTTACAGAACGACGCACCAAAGTTGACTAGGCTGACTGTATGCGCGATTTGGTGGATGTCCATTTTCCGCAAGCCGAGAAGATTGTGGTAGTTCAAGACCAACTCAATACACATTCGCCTGCTTGTCTCTACGAAGTCTTTGTGCCGATAGAAGCCAAGCGCATCCTGGATCGACTGGAATTTCATTCGACACCCAAACAGGGAAGTTGGCTCAATATGGCTGAAATCGAGTTGAGTGTTCTTGGCAGGCAGTGTCTCAATCGTTGTATTCCAAGTCAAACCAGTTTGATTCGTGAAACCGATGCTTGGGTGGTTCAACGAAACAATAAACAAGCAACGGTCAACTGGCAATTTACTACTGCTGATGCACGCATTAAACTCAAACGCCTTTACCCATCAATTCATGCTTGACACGCGACTAGGGGGTGTCATTCTGAACGATTGAAAGGAGCGAAGAATCTCTGATTTCCTCTTGAAAATGAGATTTTTCGTCGCTTTGCACCTCAGAAACGCATCCCCATTTTGGATTTACGGATAGGCTCTAAGCGGAACAATCCTGTTACAAAAATCACCCTTGTAATTGGTGGTTTCGATACGACGGCGGAAGAGCATCGCCGCCTACTCAACCACCGAGGAACTCAAATGACAAAACTAACCTCCCAAGAAATCGTTGACCTCAACAAAGAATACACCTTCTTCTCCTGGTCCGTGCAGGGACAGGTGAATCCCATCCCTGTGACGAAAGCCGAAGGCGTGTATTTCTGGGACACAGATGGGAAACGCTACCTTGATTTCTCATCCCAATTGATGAACACTAACATCGGACATCAACATCCTAAAGTCATCAAAGCGATTCAAGATCAGGCGGCGCAATTGACGTTTACCCATCCTGGCAACGCGACCGAGGTCCGCGGCTTGCTTGGCAAGAAACTAGCCGAAGTCACCCCGGGTGATTTGAAGAAGACCTTTTTCACCCTCGGCGGTTCGGAAGCCAACGAGAACGCCATCAAGATCGCCCGCTTCTATACGGGACGTCACAAGATTCTCGCTCGCTATCGTTCCTATCACGGTGCGACACATGGCTCAATCGCGTTGACGGGGGATTACCGCCGTCTTGCCGTAGAGCCGTCTATGCCTGGCGGAGTCCACTTCCTTGACCCATTCTGTTATCGCTGTCCGTTTGGGCAGAAACCAGAGTCATGCAAGCGCGAGTGTATTTCCCATTTAGAAGAAGTCATCAAATACGAAGGACCCGACAAGATTGCCGCCATCATCATGGAAGGCGTGGTTGGCTCCAACGGGATCATTGTTCCCGTTGATGATTACTGGCCCCGCGTGCGCGAACTGTGCGACAAGTACGGCATCCTCTTGATTTCAGACGAAGTCATGAGCGGATGGGGACGCACAGGCAAATGGTTCGCCGTGGACAACTGGAACGTGACTCCCGACATCATCACCACCGCCAAAGGCATCACCAGCGGATACGCTCCGCTTGGCGCGGTGATTGTCTCGGAGAAGATTGCCAAATTCTTCGATGACAAATACTTGTATGCAGGTCTCACCTATAGCGCTCATGCGCTTTCCTGTGCAACAGCATTAGCGACCATTGAAGTCTATGAAGAAGACAAACTAATCGAAAACGCCGCCTTGCTCGGAAAATATCTCGGTGAAGCCTTGGAAGATATCAAAGCGAGACATGTCTCCGTGGGCGATGTGCGTTACATCGGCTTGTTCTCCACGATTGAGTTGGTCGTGAATCGCGAGACCAAAGAAAGTTTCTCGCCCGCTGTCATGGCGGAGGTAGGGAAGGTTCTGCGCCAAAACGGACTGTTCACCTTCATCATGGCGAACAACATGGGCAGCATGGTCTTCGTCGTTCCGCCGTTGTGCATCACACAGGAGCAGATTGACGATGGTCTCGTCATCGTTGAGAAGGCGTTGGAAGTAGCTGATATGCAAGTAGTGTAATTGGAGGATTTATGCCGACAAATCTTTGTGTCAACGGAAGTTTTTTTGATTGGGCAAACCTCATTATTTTGTTTTTTACCTTAGTTGCTATATATCTTCAATATTGGGTATCGCGCCAATCTAATTATGCAACCGCCTATAAAGTGGCACGCGACATCTTACAAGCCCAAGATATCCGAGATGCAAGGAAACATGTTTTTAGAGTTCTGAAATTTAAAGCTTAATAAGAAGTGGAGTGAGAAAGATAAGGCTGAAGCCGAAAAAGTTTGCCAATCTTATGACTCGGTGGGACAGATGGTTAATAATAAAATGTTGCCAGAAGAGTATGTTGTTGACAACTGGTTTGTAGGCTTGAAAGATAGCTGGGAGATTCTTAAACCATTGGTTGTAGAGTACCGAACCGAAAGAGATTACCCAAAAAATTGGGACGACTTTGAATACTTGGCTAAAAAGGCTATAAGTTTATATGGCAAGCAAAAATAGGCTTATATTATAAGTAGGTAAAGTATGATGGATTGCTTAAATTGAAGGCTCAAGTTATGAAGAAATGGAACTTTTATGAGTAGCCCAAAAAACATTAAACCCACCAGTGCCAAAAGTAGTCGAGCGCCGCTGATTCTTGTTGGAGTTCTTGCGTCAGTAGCTCTTTGCGTTTGTGGATTCTTGGCAATAGGTCTATTGTTCAACTTGTCGAACAACAGCAATGGGGCAGCCCAAATTCTCTCCGCAGAGGAAGTTTTTGAAGTCAGCGCAATTGATGTTGTCAAAGATGAAGGATATACCGTCACAAGTGGCGTTTGCGAAATTGTCTCATCTGAACTTTATCAGCCGTCTGTTAGCGTTGACGGAGGACAAATTGTCTTTCATGCTTTCAGGATTACTAAACCCAATCTTGGCTCAGAGGTGTTAGTCCTGTTTGCTTCCAATCACACTGCCGCACAAGGAAGTGGTCTCGTTTTCACAGTAAATTCGGATGCTGCAAGGTTATTTCCAGATTTTCCAGATATATCCAAATCATCTTACCCAATCACTATCAATACTCCAGGGGCTCAGGAGGCTTTAGATTGTGCCCGCCAAGCAGGGAAGCCTTCCTCACTCGATACGGGAAATTTTGATACAGAAGAGTGGAGACAGCAGGCAATGAAGAAGTTTGGACCAGAGCAAACCTATAGCGATGGTTCTAAAGATGATTATGTTCGATTAGCCCTCTCAATTTGTAAACAAAGCAACGCTGAGCGAGAAACTATGCGGACGAATCTAGGTTCGGATTACGAAGGTTCATTCCAACAGTTTGTGATTGAGACTTTTTGTCCTTATGTAAAGTGAAACACTGTACCTCCAAAACGGCGAATGGGCAAACGAAGAGCGGGGCTAAAGCCGCCTGCTCAGCGCATGAAAGCCCTTCGGGCTGATGGGCGAGTCCGCTTCAGCGGACTTCCACGAACTGAGGCAGGGCTTCAGCCCGCCGAAACAGAATGCAAAGCAATAAACGGTTCGCAGGTTTAAACGTTTCAACCTTCAAACTTTCTAACTTGCTAACAAATTGGAGAACTTATGGAAATTTTGAACTACATCAACGGCGAATGGATAAGATATGGATAGTGGCAGGAGATGGAACAAAAAAGCGACAGTCACTCGCTTTGCGAAAGCGACTGTCACCTGTCTGATGGAAACTGAGTTACATAGTATCGCATAATTTAGTAAACCAGAGGTGTATTATTTACTCGCAATTTCCATCGAAAGTTTACTTATTTATGAGACAAGCGATAAGAACTACTGTCCCGTTTGCAGGCGTTCCGCCAGCCACATCTTGATAATGGATTGGCGCGTAACACCGAGCCGCTTCGCTTCACGGTCGAGCGCTGCGAGCATCCAGACAGGCACGTCCATGTTGATGCGCTTCTGCTCCTCGGCGGGGCGGCGGGCTTTGGAAAGGTCAAGGTCCGCGATGACATTTTCGCCATCGTCGAATTTTTTATCGAAATCAGATGCTTTCGTCTTCATACAGGTCAATCTCCTCGTCTCTTGAACGCCGCACGGATATAATGCGAATGTTGTCTTCTCGATATGTAATCACAGCCGACCAATGTTTTCCTTTGATTTTGCCAATCACCAGAAAACGCGGCTCATCCAGGTTTTTGGCAGGAATTTCCATGAAAGCTTCGTCGTTCCATAATTCTTGCGCTGCTTCGAAATCAATGCCGTGTTTCTTGCTGTTTGAATCGCTCTTGTGCGGGTCATATTCAAAAGGCATGGCATCTATTATACCAATTCTCTAATCTCTGGTCTTGATACGCCGCAAAGAGCAAGTGCGCGGCTACTCGACCACATCCAATTACCAATTACTATTTACCAAGTCTCCAATCTCCAGTCTCTAATCTCTAATTCTCTAACCCTCAAATCAGGTGAACCATGGAAATCCTCAATTACATAAACGGCGAATGGATAAAACCAAATGCCAAAGAATATTTCGATGTCATCAACCCTGCGACGGGACAGGTGATTGCGCGCACGCCTCTTTGCGGTGTGAATGAGGTGGATGCCGCCGCGCAAGCCGCTAGTAATGCTTTATCCGAATGGCGGCGCACGCCTGTCAATGACCGCGTGCAGTATTTGTTCAAACTGCGCGACCTTATGCGCGCCAATCACGATGAAATTGGGCGCATCATCACCAACGAATGTGGCAAGACATTTGACGAAGCCAAAGCCGAGATGGTGCGCGCCATCGAGAATGTGGAGGTCGCTTGCGGAATGCCGATGATGATGAAGGGTGAGGTCGTCGAAGATATCGCGCCAGGCATTGACGAGATGATGCTGCGCCAGCCTGTCGGTGTGTGCGCCACGATTGCGCCGTTCAACTTCCCTGGCATGATTCCGTTTTGGTATCTGCCCTATGCGCTCGCCGCTGGCAATACCTACATCATCAAGCCTTCCGAAAAAGTTCCGACCACGATGCAGTTTATTTTCAAACTCATCGAGCAGGTTGGTTTTCCGAAGGGCGTTGTCAATCTCGTCAACGGCGCAAAAGAAACTGTGGACGCCATCCTCGAACATCCTACCATTCGTGCGATAACTTTTGTCGGTTCAACGAACATCGCAAAATATATTTATGCCACTGCCGCGTCGCATGGCAAACGTGTGCAAGCGCAAGGCGGCGCAAAAAATCCTGTCATCGTTCTTCCAGATGCGGATATGGACATGGCGACAAAAATCATAGCGGACTCTGCCTTCGGATGCGCGGGACAACGCTGTCTCGCCGTCTCTTTCGCAGTGACGGTTGGTACTGCCCGAAATACATTTACCGAGCTGATATGTGATGCCGCCACTTCCCGCGTCGTCGGCTACGGCATGGATTCAAGCGTCCAGATGGGACCCGTCATCAACGCCGTGTCGAAAGCAAGGGTCGAGTCGTTGATTGGACTCGGTGTCAAAGAAGGAGCAGGCGTCCCTGTAGATGGACGCGGGGCTTTAGTTAAAGGTTATGAATCAGGACACTTCGTCAAGCCCACGATTTTGGCAGATGTTCCGCGCGGCAGTGAAATCGCCAGGACCGAAATCTTCGGACCCGTGCTAAGTCTCATGCATGTTGAAACCGTTGATGAAGCAATCGAATTGGTTAACAGCGGACAATATGGCAATCAAGCGAGTCTGTTCACATCATCAGGCTCTGCCGCAAGAAAGTTCCGCTACGAAGCCGAAGCTGGCAACATCGGCATCAACATCGGTGTCGCTGCGCCGATGGCGTTCTTCCCGTTCAGCGGTTGGAAAGATTCGTTCTTCGGTGATATGCACGGGCAGGGCATGGACGCGGTCGAATTCTTCACGCAGAAAAAAGTTGTGGTCGAACGCTGGCCCAAAGAATGGACGAGGAAATTTTAAAATAATTCGCAGGGGCGAAGCATTGCTTCGCCCCTACATGAGAAATTATATGAATCAAAATTACAACAGCGCACTCTCATACTCAACCCATGGCTTGACATCATCAAGCAGGAACATTTCCCTGAGGAGACACAGGCGAAATGGATAATCGAAGAATCGAAAAATAATTTCGCCGAACATTTCAATCGCGGCTGGTTGGAATATCGCAAGTCTGTGACGGAGGCGGGAGATTGGGCGTCGGTAGAATGGTCGGGCAAAGGTGCGACTTTCACAGACGTGCTCGGCCGCAAATACATTGACTGGCTTGGCGGCTTCGGCATGTTGGACTTGGGCTGGTGTCACCCTGAAGTTGTTGAAGCGGTCATCGCGCAAGTCAAGCGCAGTCCGATGCCGAGTCAGGAAATCATTGACCCGTTGCGCGGTGTGCTGGCAAAACTCATGGCTGAAATCACACCGGGCGATCTGAAATACTCGTGGTTTGCGGCGAGCGGTACCGAAGCCATCGAAGCCGCGATCAAAATCGCAAAACTTTATACGGGCAAATCCGCATTCATTGTTTCGGTGAAAGGCTTTCACGGCAAGACGATGGGTTCGCTTTCAATGATGGGCAAGGCGGATTACCGCCAGGCGATGGGGCAGATGTACGGCGGGCAGGTGTATCACGTCCCGTTTGGCGATGCGGACGCGGTCGAGAAGCAATTGGAAATTTGCGATAGAGTCGGCATTGGAGTCGCGGCGGTGATGTTCGAGCCGATTCAAGGGGAAGCGGGAGCGATCGTTCCGCCTGATGATTTCTGGCCCCGCATTCGCGCCGCGACGAAAAAATATGGCGCGCTGTTGATTGCGGATGAAGTGCAAACGGGTCTGGGTCGGACGGGGAAGTTGTGGGGCGTTAACCATTGGGATGTCGCCCCCGACATCATCGCCACCGCCAAATCGCTGGGCGGAGGCGTGATTCCCGTTTCGGCTGTCACTACCACCGAGGAAATTTTCCACCCGATGATGTACCCGAATCCGTTCATGCACACCACGACCACGGGCGGAGGCGCGTTAGCCTGCGCCGCCGCGATCGCCGCCATCAACGTCACGCTTCGTGACCGACTTTGGGAGGGCGCGGCGTCGAAGGGAAGTTACCTCATCGAGAAGGTGACCGAACTTGCGGACGAGTTTCCGCAGTTGTATAAAGAAGTGACAGGCAAAGGCTTGTTGATTGGTCAACACTTTCAATTGCCTGAACTCGGCTACAAAGTCGCGGCGGAATTGTTCAAGCGCGGCGTGCTGGTCGCGGGAACGTTGACCAGCGCGCAAACGGTCCGCATCGAGCCGCCATTGATCATCACACAGGAAGAGATTGACGAAGGGTTGAATCGTTTGAACGACGCGGTCGGGGTTGTGGCGAAGACTTTATGAAAATGTGTTGTGAGCAAACCACCGAGACACGAAGACACAGAGATTCGTAATCGGCTGTTGGTCTAAGGAGTGAGGTATGCAACGAAACTTTCCAGTCCCGAAAAACAATAATGCGGCTCCGTTGTTGGAAAAAGACCTGACCAATAAAATCATCGGCGCGGCAATTGAAGTCCATCGAATTCTTGGCCCCGGACTACTTGAGTCATCTTATCAAGTGTGCTTGGAACATGAAAACACCCTGCAAAAATTGGTGTTCGAGCATCGTGTGAAATTGCCTGTGAAGTACAAAGGCATTGAATTAAATGCAGGTTATGAGATTGATCTTATTTATGACAAACGCGTAATCGTCGAATTGAAAGCCGTAGAGCGTGTCATTCCCGTCCATGAAGCTCAATTGTTGACCTATATGAGACTTACAGGGATTCGTGTTGGTCTACTGATTAACTTCAACGTTCCTGTTTTGAAAGACGGAATTTATCGCCGTGTACTATAGTGGCGTGAACCCACGCGACACGAAAACGCAGAATTCATTAACTCCGTGGCTCAGTGTCTCCGTGGTTTGGGTTTCTGGAAATTCGCAGTATCCGATTTTTGTCGCTTGAGTTTCGTGATGAGACAAAAAGAAGTACAATAAGCACATCCTGCTCTGAGGAGAACAGACATGGCAAGTGAATATGCAGTGGAGATGCAAGATGTCGTCAAGCAGTTCATTACGCCTGAAGGTGGAATTCTAGCGGCGGTCAATCATGTCACTATGCAGATCAAGGATGGGGAGTTCTTCTCCCTGTTGGGTCCCTCTGGGTGCGGGAAAACAACCTCCCTGCGCATGATCGCGGGGTTTGAGTTGCCGACGGATGGAAAAATCCTCATCCACGGCAAGGACGTAAGTCAGATATCGGCGTTTCAACGCCCTGTTAATACAGTATTCCAGCAATACGCCCTCTTCCCTCACATGACCGTCGAGCAAAACATCGGCTTCGGTTTGGAGATGAAAGGCGTCCCGCGCGCCGAACGATCCAGACGCGTTTCGGAAACGCTGGAAATGGTGCGCCTGCCCGGCATGGAAATGCGCCGCCCCAAGCAGTTATCCGGCGGACAGCAACAACGCATCGCCCTCGCCCGCGCCCTGATCAACAAACCCGAAGTTCTCCTGCTCGACGAGCCGCTTGGCGCGCTCGATCTCAAGTTACGAAAAGAAATGCAGTTGGAATTGAAAACTCTGCAACGCGAAGTGGGAATTACATTTATTTACGTCACGCACGATCAGGAAGAAGCATTAACGATGAGCGACCGCATCGCAGTGATGAGCAAGGGGGTTGCTCTTCAAATCGGTCAACCCGAAGAAATTTACGAACGCCCTGCCACCAAATTCGTCGCGGACTTCATCGGTGAGACCAACTTCCTCGATGGCATTGTGCGCGGGCAAAACGGCACGACTGTAGAGGTTGACCTCCCAAGTTCAGGAACCGTCCACGTGGAATCAAGCAGGAAGTTTACGAACGGTCAGCAGGTATCCGTCGCAGTGAGACCCGAAAAGTTGACGCTGAACAAGGAAGTCCAGGGTGGGAATAATCTCAGGGGACGAGTCGAGGAAGTTATCTACATCGGCACAGATACACACTACGGCGTGCGGTTCGCGGGTAGTCATAAGGTGCGCGTGCGCGAGCAGAATGTGACACAGGGTCACAAAGAAATCGCCAAGACTGGCGACGAGGTGATGGTTTCTTTCACACGCACATCGCCCCGCCTCCTGACGGAATAGGCGAGGACATCATGCTCAAATATTTCCGCGGCAAGAAAAACCTGCAACTCTTCGGCTTGATCGGTCCTGGCGCGCTCTGGATGTTCATTCTGTTCAACCTGCCGATATTGATCGTGTTGTTCATCAGTTTCGTCGAGCGCGGGCGTGCAGGTGGAATTAAACTCCCACCTGAATACACATTGGATAATTACACCCAATTCTTCAACGCCTGCTCATCGCAATTTGCAGGACTCGAATGCGACCCATTTCTGTATCTGGGCATTTTCGGAAGTTCCGTGCGGATCGGGTTTATCGTAACTTTGTGGTGCATCCTGCTTGGGTATCCGCTTTCGTATTTCATCTCGAAGCAGAAGCCTCTCTGGCGCGACGCGTTGATGATCCTCGTTATCATCCCGTTCTGGACGAACTTCCTTGTGCGGACGTACGCGCTCAAACAGGTGCTGGCAACCGAGGGATTGGCCAATACATTTTTGATGAATCTTAACCTGATCAACCAGCCGCTGGATTTGCTCTTCAACGAACTTGCGGTCGTGATCGGTCTGATTTACGGTTATATCCCGTTTGCGATTTTACCCATGTATGCTTCGATAGAAAAATTCGATCATACGCTGATGGAAGCCGCGGCGGATCTTGGCGCGCCGCCCTGGCGCTCCTTCTTCCGCGTGATGCTGCCGATGACTATGCCCGGAGTCGTCGCCGCGCTCGTGCTGGTATTTGTTCCCGTTGTCGGGGCATTCATCACCCCTGACATCATGGGTGGCGGCAAAGTGGAAATGATCGGTACGTTGATCAACCGTCAGTTTGGCGTGGCGCGTAACTGGCCCTTTGGCTCATCCATGTCGCTAATTTTGATGTTGCTGGTGTTGATCGGTGTAATTGCATATTTCCGCTCCAGCACCGAAGAGACAAGGAGGGCGATGTGAGCGCACAATTCCCGGTCTATCCGAAACAGAAAGTTCGCCTTACAACGCGGATTGGCAATTGGGTTTTGGGAACGAACGCCGCGTTGTTGTTTGGCTTCCTCTACCTGCCCGTTGTAATCCTGATCATTTTCTCCTTCAACAACACGCGCTCCATCGCGGTATTCACAGGTTTTTCAACTGAATGGTACACAGCGCTGGCGGCGAACGATGAACTGCTCGATGCCGCTCGCAACAGCTTGCTGGTAGCATTGATTACCACCATCGTCGCGACAACTATTGGAACGCTGACCGCCCTAGCCATGGATCGCTACCGATTCAAGTTCCGCACCGCGTTCGACGCGAATCTATACCTCCCGATTGTGATTCCCGAAATTGTATTGGGTATCGCCTTGCTGTTGTTCTTCAATCAGGCGCTCTTTCCCTTCCTGAACAATACCTTTGGGATGAGGGCAACGACGGGATTGCACACAATCACGTTATCTCATATTGCCTTTGATATTCCATTTGTGTATGTGATCGTCCGCGCGCGGCTCGCCGACTTTGACAAAACCCTAGAAGAAGCCGCGGCGGATTTGGGCGCGGACGAGTGGAATACCTTCCAGCGCGTGACCCTGCCATTGCTCATGCCCGGCATTATCGGCGGCGCGTTGATGGCGTTCACGCTCTCGCTGGACGACTATTTGATCACTGCCTTCACCAAGGGCATTCAGGAACAGACAATGCCTCTTTATATTTACTCACTCGTGCGCAAAGGCGTCACCCCTGAGATCAACGCGCTTTCTACCGCACTTCTCGCGGCTTCCATTGGGTTGGTCGGTCTTTCTCTCACGGCGCAAAACGGTGGCGCAGTATACACGCGCGCGATGGCTGTCGGCGCGGGACTCGGACTTGGTCTGTTCGGATTATTCAACCTGCTATCCGTGTTTGCCGCATTTACAGTGGTTGGATTAATTGTAAACCTGGTTATACTGGCAGGTTTTTATTGGGCGTGGCGCACATTCCCATCTTTCCGTGAGGAGCTGAACGAGACCAATCGTTCGGGTAGGATGCTCGCATGGATCGCGGTTGTCGTCGTGGTAGCCGCTGTGTATCTTTCAGTGTTCCTGCTGTCAGCATAATACAAGGAGGTGGTTTCCGAGATATTCATGCACATTTCTTACGGTCATTCATGGTGAATTGACAACATAACCATTTCTATCAAAGGAGAAGAGAAGATGAAGAAAACGCTGTTCTATATTTTGATGCTTGCCGTGCTTGTGCTGTCTGCCTGCGCGCCCGGCGGAGCGACGGAACCAGCCGGAGGAGAGGTAACGTCCGACCGTTGCGGAGATCCATCCCAGCTTGCCGACGAAATCTTTTTCTACACCTGGGTCGAATACATTGATCCCGCCATCAAAGAGCAATTCGAAGCCGAGTGCGGAGTAAAGGTCACCGAGACCAATTTTGCATCCAACGAAGAACTGCTTGCCACGTTACAGGCTGGCGGCGCAGCCTATGACATTATCGTCCCCTCCGATTACATGGTCACGACCTTGATCGACGAAGGCATGGTCCTGGAATTGGATTTTAGTATCATCACGAACATCCAGCACATGGAACCGCTCAACGTGAATCAATATTTCGACCCTGAGCAAAAATACACCGTGCCGTGGTTCTGGGGAACGTCTGGTTTCGCCGTGGATACGAGTGTCGTCACCGATCCCACCAATTCGTGGAGCATCATGTTCGACCCGAGCTCGCCGTATTGCGGACAGATCAGCATGTTGGACGATCCACGTGAGACTCTCGGCGCGGCATTGATGTACCTCGGTTATTCGATCAATGATATTGACCCCGCCCACCTCGAAGAAGCCAAAAACCTGCTCATTGAACAATCGCAGTGCGTTAAAGCCTACGACAGCCAGACCAACGATGACCTGATTATCTCTGGTGAAACCGTGTTGGGACACATGTGGACGGGCGATGCCCTCCTCGCAAGTTCACCCGATACCGGTGGTCGTGATGGCATCGTCTATGTCATTCCTGACGAGGGTTGCACCATCTGGCAGGACAACATGATGTTGCCTGCTGGCGCACCGAATCCGTACACGGCGATGGTCTTCATGAATTACACCCAATATCCTGAGATCGCCGCGCAGAACGCAGAATTTGTTGGATACGCCACCCCCAACGCCGCCGCCAAGGAATTCATCGATGCTGAAATGCTGGCAAATGAAAGCGTCTACCCGTCGCTGGAAGTGGAAGCCCGTCTGCAGTGGATCGAAGACGTGGGCGATGCTTATGAACTCTACGACCGCATCTGGACGGAATTCAAAGCCGCCGCAGGAAGTTAGCAAACCAGAGAATTGGAGGGGTGGAGAATTCTCCACCCCTCCAATTCTCAATTCGCCTCATCCTCAGGGGATAGTTGATCCTGTTTCGATAAACATATCCTACTCTTCAACGCCGCACTGGGATTAATCCCCGTGCTATTCCAACGAAGCCCGCTAAAGCGGACTTTAACAGGTCAAAAAAACTTGTCTGCCCCCGCAATGGATGGGCGGCGGAGCCATTCGAAAGGAGTTTATGCGAGTCTTACTCGTAGGAGTCGGGGGAGTGGGAGAGGCCATTGCGGCAATTGCAAAATCACGTGATTGGATGAATTTGATGGTGTTGGCAGATTACAACATCGAACGCGCCAAAGAAGTGCAAAAAAAACTAGGAGATGAAGTTCGTTATCCTGTTGAAACGATTGATGCCAGCAATCAGGAAAACATCGAAGCGCTTGCTCGCAAATATGAAGTTGACCTCATCATGAACGCGGTTGATCCTCTCTTCAACAAACAGATCTTCGCCGCGGCATACAACGCGGGCGTGAATTACATGGATATGGCAATGACCCTCTCCGAGCCACATCCCGCTGACCCGTTCAATAAGACGGGCGTCAAACTTGGTGATCACCAATTCGAGAAGGCGAGGGATTGGGAGAAAAAAGGTTTGGTCGCGCTCGTCGGCTTTGGGGTGGAGCCAGGCATGGCAGACGTGTTTGCGCGCTACGCCGCCGACCATCTCTTTGATGAAATCGAAGAGATCGGAATTCGCGACGGCTCGAATCTTGTCGTGGAAGGATACAAGTTCGCGCCCACCTTTTCCATCTGGACGACGATTGAGGAGTGTTTGAATCCGCCTGTAATTTACGAGGAAGGCAAAGGTTGGTTTACCACCGCACCGTTCTCCGAGCCTGAGGTCTTTGATTTTCCCGAAGGCATCGGCAAAGTGGAAGTGGTGAACGTGGAACACGAAGAAGTAATGCTCGTCCCGCGCTGGGTGAAGACGAAGCGCGCCACCTTCAAGTATGGACTAGGTGACGAATTCATGGACGTGTTGAAAACCCTCCATAAGCTTGGCTTGGATAACAAAGACAAAATAAAAGTCAAAGGTGTGGAAGTTTCGCCGCGTGATGTGGTCGCCGCGTGTTTACCCGATCCCGCCCACCTCGGCGAAAAGATGCACGGTAAGACCTGCGCAGGTACTTGGGTGAAAGGCACAAAGGACGGGAAAAAGAAAGAAGTTTATTTGTATCAAGTGGCTGACAACCAGGACTGTATGGCGAAGTGGGGCTGTCAGGCTGTTGTTGCACAGACGGCGTTTACGCCTATGATTGCCATGGATTTACTCGAACATGGAATCTGGAAAGGTGTTGGTGTGTTGGGACCTGAAGCCTTCGACCCTGTTCCTTTTATGGATAGGATGACGGAGTATGGCTTTCCGTATGGAGTGAGGGAAGAGAGTCCGCTTTAGCGGGCTTTGTACGAATAGCACGGACGTTTACGTCCGTGCGGTGTTGAAGTGTAGATAAAGCCTGTCGAAGCGGAATCAGGTTTTGGTAAAGAGAGGAGCGGCGCGCCGTTTGTTTCGGCAATCCTGTGTTGTGTTAAGTCCAGCGCGCTTGTATAATTGAAAAAGAATCGGAGGTCGCCATGCCAAACGGATATAACGGCAAAATCTTGCACGTGGATTTGACGAAGGGCGCGTTGACGGTGGAGGAGCCGAACGAGGCTTTCTATCGCAAGTACATGGGCGGGAGCGCGATGGGCATGTTTTATATTTTGCGCGATATGCCGAAGGGCGCGGACCCCGTTGGTCCTGACAACGTGTTGACGTTGATGACGGGTGTGACGACCGGCGCGGCGATCTCGGGTCAGAGTCGGATCAATGCGAACGCCAAATCCCCCATCAGCGGCGGCATCGGCGATTCACAGGGCGGCGGATTTTTCCCCGCCGAGATGAAGTTTGCAGGCATTGACGGGCTTGTGATTAAAGGAAAATCCGCAAAGCCGATGTACCTGTGGATCAAGGACGGTGAGTTTGAACTGCGCGACGCCGCGCATTTGATGGGCAGGAAAACGGGGGAAGTGGAAGACATCTTGAAAGAAGAACTTGGCGACAAGAAAATTGAAGTCTTGCAACACGGCCCTGCCGCGGAAAAGGGCGTGCTATTCTCATCGCTGGTCTCGATGGCGAATCGCAACAACGGACGCACGGGCATGGGACTTGTGATGGCGTCCAAGAATCTCAAAGCGGTGGTGGTGCGGGGCAAAAAGAAACCGATGCTGGCCGATTCGAAGGCACTGGCAGCGTTGAATAAAACAGGCCCAAAGATTTTGCCCGATAACCCAGACATGCCCGGCCTCGCGGCAGAAGGCACGGCAACCGTTGTGTTATTTCAAAATACGATTGGTTCCTTGCCGACGCGAAATTACAGCGAAGGGCAATTTGAGTCCTGCGAAGACATCAGCGGCGCGCGCATGGTCGAGACTGTTTTGAAAGAGCGCGATACGTGCCATGCGTGTGTCGTGCGATGCAAGCGCGTCGTTGAAATTAAGGAAGGCGCGTACAAGGTTGATCCGAAGTACGGCGGCGCGGAATACGAAACACTCGGTACTTTCGGTTCCTATTGCGGCGTCAATAATCTCGCGGCAATCAACCTTGCGAACCAGATGTGCAACGAATACGCGGTGGACACCATCGCCGCTGGCGCGACGATTGCCTTTGCGATGGAGTGTTTCGAGAACGGCGTCATCACCAAGGAACAAACGAACGGACTCGAATTGAAATTTGGCGACGCCGATACGATGCTCAAAGCGCTCGAAATGATGCTCAACGGCGAAGGCGACTTCGGCAAGACTCTCGGCATGGGTTCGGAACGCGCCGCGAAGAAGTGGGGCAACGGCGCGGAGGAATATCTCATCACCGTTAAAGGCGCGGAGGCGCCCGCGCACATGCCGCACGCGAAGCACAGTCTCGGACTCATCTACGCGGTCAACCCGTTTGGTGCGGATCATCAATCCAGTGAGCATGATCCGTATTACGAAGAAGGCGTGGCAGATCTCAACCTCAACCGCCTCAAATTGCTCGGGCTTGGCACACCGCAACCCGGCTACAGCCTCACCGAGGAAAAAGTCCGCTTTGCATACCTCACCGAAGTGTTTTACTCGATGCTCGACTCGGTTGAACTCTGCCAGTTTGTCTTCGGGCCCGCGTGGACGTTGTACGGTCCCGCCGAAACCGTCGAGATGATTAACGCCGTCACGGGCTGGGGCGTTACCGTGGATGAATTGATGGCAGTCGGCGAACGCCGCTTGAATCTTTTCCGTGTGTTCAATGCACGAGAAGGTCTCACTCGCAAAGACGATAAATTGCCGAAGAAGTTTTACAAGACATTGAAGGGTGGAGGTCCGACAGCCGGCATCGCTCTGACCCACGATGAAATTGAATCGGCATTGGATAGTTACTACAAATTTGCAGGCTGGACGAACGACGGAATTCCCACCCCGCAAACGCTGGAGAAGTTGGATTTGGCTTGGGCAATTTAATTTCCAGGAAAGACCTAAAGGTTTTGAAAACCTTTAGAGTCTCGTGTTCAAAATGAAACAAGAGGTGAAACTGTGGAATATAAATTACTGATTGACGGTCAATGGACGGGAAGCGGAACTCCGCTCGAAGTGAAAAATAAATATGACGGCAGAGCAGTCGGCGTTTTGCCTACTGCCACACGCGAAGACCTAAACAAAGCCCTCGATGCCGCTGAACGCGCGGAAGATGTAATGGCGGATATGCCTGCGCACAAACGCGCCGATATCCTGTTGAGGACTGCCGCGCTCTTGCGCGAACGCGCCGATGATTTAGCGAAGACCATCGCGGCAGAGGCGGGCAAAGCCCTCAAATTTGCGCGCGCCGAAGTGGATCGCGCCGCCAGCACCTTCACGATTGCCGCGGAAGAAGCCAAGCGTTTGCACGGCGAAACGATTCCGCTGGATGCCGTCCCTGCGGGCGAAGGCTATTTCGGATTTTGGACTCGGCGTCCTGTGGGTGTCATTGCTGCGATCAGCCCGTTCAATTTTCCCCTCAACCTGGTTGCGCATAAAGTAGCGCCCGCGCTGGCTTCGGGCAATACGATCGTCTTGAAGCCTGCCTCGACGACTCCGCTTGTGGCGGTGAAGTTGTGCCAGATCCTGCACGAAGCGGGTGTACCTGCTGGAGCAATAAATCTCGTTGTAGGCGGCGGGGGGACAGTGGGCGAATGGCTCATCACCGACGAGCGCGTGGACAAGATTACCTTCACGGGCTCGCCTGAGATTGGAAAGCATATTCTCAGTGTTGCAGGCATCAAAAAGGTGACTCTCGAATTGGGAAATACGTCTCCTGTTGTTGTTGCGCCCGATGCGGATTTGGATTTCGTCGCCAAGCGCTGCGCGGTGGGCGCGTTTTACAATTCAGGACAAGTCTGTATTTCTGTGCAAAGAATTTACAGTGAAAAGAAAGTTTATGAACTGTTCTCGGAAAAATTCGTCAAAGCGACGGAGGCAATGGTCGTGGGTGATCCGCTCGATGAGCGCGTGGACGTCGGACCGATGATCGATTCAAAGGAAGTGGATCGAATCGAAGGGTGGGTCAAAGAGGCGCAGGGGTCTGGAGCAAAAATCCTGACTGGCGGTAAACGTGAAGGAACCGTGTATTATCCGACCGTTCTCACGAATGTTGAGTCGGATATGAAGGTTGTGGCGGAGGAAACGTTTGGCCCCGTGGCTTCTGTGATTTCCAGCGATGATTTTGAATCTGCATTGAAGCAAGCGAATGATACAAAGTTTGGCTTGCAGGTAGGCGTTTTCACGAACGATGTGAATCGCGTGCTTAAAGCCATAAAACGATTGAACTTCGGTGGTGTTATAGTCAATGATACGCCGAACTTCCGCGCCGACCACATGCCCTACGGCGGCAACCGCCAAAGCGGACTTGGGCGCGAAGGCGTGAAGTTTGCGATGGAGGATATGACCAACATTCAGCTCGTTGCTATTCGGTTGAATTCTTAACTATGGTTACAGAATCTAGCCACAGAGTCACAGAGAACGCTGAGAAAATCTTCTTATTTTCTCCGTGGCTCAGCGTCTCTGTGGCAGAGTTAGGTCTAATCTATTTTGAGGAGAACACTAATGAACTACAAACTTTGGATTGACGGAAAATGGGAAGACACCAGGGGCGGGAAGATGATGGCAATCGAAGACCCCGCGACAGGGAAGAAGATCGCGGAGGTGGTAGATGCCAGCCGCGACGATGTTGACCGCGCGGTACAAGCCGCCAAGCGCGCATTTTACGATGGGCGCTGGTCGAAGAAGACTCCCAGCGAGCGCTCGAAACTCATCTGGAAGCTTGCGGATGTCATCGAAGCCAACAGTGAAGCGATTGCAAAACTTGAATCGGAAAACACGGGCAAGCCGTATGCGTTCGTTAGTCTCGGCGGTGACATTCCCTTTGCAGTGGATAACCTGCGCTTCTTTGCCAGTGCGGCGCGCGATACGCACGGCTCGCACGCGGGCGAGTTCATGACGGGTTATACGTCCATGTACCGCCGCGAACCTGTCGGTGTGGTTGGGCAGGTCGCGCCGTGGAACTATCCGTTCATGATGGCGGCGTGGAAGATCGGTCCCGCGCTTGCGGCAGGATGCACGATCGTGTTGAAGCCCGCGCCTGGCACGCCTCTCACCACACTCATGCTTGCAGATTTTCTCAAAGAAGCAGGCATCCCTGATGGCGTCGTCAATATCGTCACGGGCGGCAATGACACGGGGCAGGCAATGGTCGAGCATCCCGACGTCCGCATGGTGAGCCTCACGGGTTCAACGGGCACGGGCAAGAAGATCATGAAGACCGCCGCAGATACGCTCAAGCGCGTTCATCTTGAGCTTGGCGGCAAGGCTCCGTTCATTGTGTTCGATGATTCCGATCCCGAACTTGTCGCGGCGAAAGCGTCCATGGCGGCGTTTATGAATACAGGTCAGGATTGCACAGCCGCGACTCGACTCTATGTTGAAAAGAGCAAGTTGAAGGTCATGCAAGAAGCGGTTGTCGAAGCGATGAAGAATGTCAAAGTGGGGCTTCCGTTTGACGATGGAGTCCAAATGGGTCCGTTGATTTCGAAAATCCAACATGAGCGTGTGTCTGGTTTTGTGGAGCGCGCAAAATCTGCTGGCGCAAAAATTCTCACAGGCGGCGGCGTGCCAAAAGGTTTTGATAAAGGTTATTTCTATGAGCCGACTGTGATTGCAAATGTAAAACAAGATTCAGAAATTGTGCAACAAGAAGTATTTGGTCCTGTGATCACCGTGCAGGAATTTTCTGATGAAGCGGATGCGTTGCACAAAGGCAATGATGTGTTATACGGACTCGCCGCTTCGATCTTTACGAGAGATATCGGACGCGCGATGCGCCTCTCTTCGCAACTGGAATTTGGTACAGTTTGGGTGAACGATCACCTCCCCCTGACCTCCGAAACCCCGCACGGCGGATTCAAACAATCAGGCTTCGGCAAAGACTTGTCCGCTGAGGCGATCGGCGATTACCAGATCACCAAGCATGTGATGATTGCACAGGCTTAATAAACAATCTGGTGGTTGAGTAGCCCGAGGCGATAGCCGAGGGCGTATCGAAACCACCTTGTAGCCAGTAAAATTTTGTTACTTGGTGGTTTCGATACGGCGGACGATCACCGCCTACTCAACCACCGATGTTTTTCAAAAAGGAAGATAATGGCAAACCAACTCTATCAAGACAATTTTCCCCACATGACCCCCGCGTGGACGCGCATCTTCAATTTCGTCGCCGAGCGCGCGGAAGGCTCATACATCTACACCGACGACGGGCGCAAACTGCTCGATTTCACCTGCGGCATCGGCGTTGCAAACACGGGACATTGCCATCCCAAAGTCGTCGAAGCGATCCGTGAGCAGGCTGGCAGCTTCATCCACGCACAGGCGAACATCGTCATCCACAAGCCGATGCTGCAGTTGATCGAAGAGTTGCGGAAGATCGTCCCGCCTTCCATTGACTCTTTTTATTTTGCCAACTCGGGCGCGGAGGCGTTGGAGAATTCCATCAAGATTGCGAAGGTTGCCACGGGCAGGCCGAACGTCATCGTGTTCAACGGCTCCTTCCACGGGCGGACTCACGCCACCATGTCGTTGACCACCTCCAAGACGATTTACCGAGCAGGGTTTGCTCCGCTCATGGCGGGAGTATATGTCGCGCCATTTCCGTATGCATATGCTTTAGAAATGACCGAAGAACAAGCCAGTCAATATTGTTTGGAGCAACTCGAATACCTGCTCGCATCGCAGACCGCGCCGAAAGAGACAGCGGCGATTTTGATCGAAACAGTTTTGGGTGAGGGAGGATACGTTGTGCCGCCCGCCTCGTTTATAAAGGGACTGCGCGAAATCTGCGACAAACACGGCATCCTGCTCATCTTCGATGAAGTGCAATCGGGGTTTGGCAGGACAGGGAAGTGGTTCGCGCTCGAACATTTCGGTGTAGTCCCAGATATCATTACCGCCGCAAAAGGGATTGCATCAGGTATGCCGCTCTCGGGCGTGTTCACGCGAACGGACATCATGAAAAAACTGGATACAGGCTCCATCGGTGGGACGTATGGCGGCAACGCGGTTGCCTGCGCGGCAGGTGTGGCGTCCATCCGTGCGATGCGTGATGAAAAGATGCTGGAGAACACGACCGATAAGGGAATTCAATTGATGACAGGTTTGCGAAAACTTCAAGAGGAATATCCGCAGATCGGCGACGTGCGCGGCAAAGGCTTGATGATCGGCACCGAATTTACAGCGAATGGCAACCGCGCCAAAGAAAAACAAATGGTGAAGGATGTTGTTCATTCTGCTGAGGAAAAGGGCTTATTGCTTCTCTCTTGTGGGACCTATGACAATACCCTGCGCTGGATCCCGCCGTTGAATGTGACATCCGAGCAGGTCAATGATGGATTGAAGATATTCGGAGAAGCATTGCAGGAAACAATAAAATGACGGCAGAGTATAATGGGTGGCGTGAAAACCTTTGAGCAAATTCGCCAGCAACTGCAAGATGGAGAATTTGACTTTACCCGCCATGCGTTAAAGAGGGTAGTCGAAAGAAACATCTCTGAGTTGGAAATTCGTGAAGCCTCAGAAAATGCTCAGACCATCGAAGACTATCCAGAAGACAAATATTCACCAAGTTGTTTAATATTCGGTCAAACGAAAAGTAAACGCCCCATTCATTTGCAAGTTTCCCTGGCAGACGCCGAATACGTTCGGATTATTACACTCTACGAACCCGACCCTGCAGAATGGATTGACTTTAGAGAAAGAAGGTAGAAATGTTCAAATGTCACGTATGCGGCTCAACAAACGCTCGTGAAGAGTTGGTAAGCGAGGTATTTCAAATTGACGGCAAACCCGTGCTGGTGGAAAAAATCCCCGCGCAGGTTTGCGCGCGTTGTGGCGAGGAAGTTTTCAGTAAAGAAACCGTGGAAAAAGTCCGCTTGCTGGTGCATGGCGCGGCAAAGCCCATTAAGTCTTTGCAGATGGAAGTGTTTGCTTACGCATAACCCGGGAAGTTTTGGGGAGTGTCCATTATAGAGGAGGGAGGAAATCGATGAGAGAAAACGGATATTGGGGATACTTGTGTTTCATCAGTTGGCGATGGTTGTAACAAAAAGCGAATAAATACAGCTGAGTGCGAATGG
>Ga0247727_10001155_pt1 | contig 64514 bp, 48 predicted proteins | sample WisWelCaveWW1625_FD_202498 | JGI IMG/M metagenome (GOLD analysis project Ga0247727, IMG submission 202498) | Biofilm microbial communities from Wishing Well Cave, Virginia, United States - WW16-25 | ecosystem: Environmental > Aquatic > Deep subsurface > Groundwater > Cave microbial mat | place... | reverse complement strand
GTCGTCATCGGCGCGCACCTATTGAGTGTGATTGAGGCGTTGAAATGTGCGAACAAGATACCGATCAAACCAGCACTTCCCAAAAGGTTTTTCACCGGCGATGAAAAAATCGCTCAGATTAGGTAGACCTATACCCTCTGCTTGCGCAAGTCCGGCTTCGCTCGGTAGAATTTTTTACGCCAAACGGAGCGCACAATAGCATATCGACTAGAAAAATGCAAGCGGAAAAACCGCAGCCTCGTCGCATCTCATTCACCGTGGCCGACACGACGCACTTTTTTTATGTTTTGTCGTTGCTCCACCGAGGTGCCTTCTTCGCTTGTTTACCTAGGTTGTCTTTTCAAGCGGGCTGACTTCAAAGCGATGGCATCGCGCGCTCGATCTGATATTTTCAAACAAGAGTTTCGTCTTCCTCCTCACCGCCATTGCAAGCATTGCCAAGCCGCGCTTGCATTGTTGCCCTGCGCGCGTTACTATCAACTCCACACATGGCACGCCCATTACGATGTCAGAAGGAACCTTGTTAAGCGCTCGGCGCAGCGCTTTGGAATTTTGTGCGGATTAGAGAATCAAACAAAGATTTATCTGCTTACTCCAGACAATCCGCTTACAGAGAGCTTTTGGGTTGCGGCTCGCATTGGGCTCTTTCCAGTGCTTAAAAAGTTTCCACCTGAATGACAAAAACAGAAAGCGACGTAGCACACATGAACGAATCCCTATTCCATGCCGCCTATCGCTGCATCAACGCATGCCCCGGCGAATATCCTCTCGACGCGTTACTTTATCGCTGCCCGACTTGCGGCGATTTGCTCGAAGTCGTGCACGATCTCACAGCGTTGAAAAAAATTTCCGCAGAGAGTTGGAAGCAAGCCTTCGAGCAGCGTTACGCGCAACTCACGAACGCATACGGCTCCGGCGTGTGGGGCAAAAAAGAATGGGTCCATCCTGCGCTACGTGAGGAGAATATCGTCTCGTTTCGCGAAGGCGGAACACCGTTGATTCCTGCAGCGCGTTTGGCGCACAGGCTTGGGCTTCATCGCCTTTGGGTGAAGCAATGCGGCAATAGCCACACGGGTTCGTTCAAAGACCTCGGCATGACCGTGCTGGTCTCGCAAGTCAACCAGATGATTCGCGACGGTAAAAAGATCAAAGCCGTGCTCTGCGCCTCTACGGGCGATACTTCCGCCGCGCTCGCAGCGTATTGCGCTGCGGCGCGAATTCCTGCGGTTGTGCTCTTGCCCGCGAACAAAATCAGCCCGGCGCAATTGATTCAGCCCATTGCGAATGGCGCACTGACGCTTGCGCTCGACACGGATTTCGACGGCTGCATGCAAATCGTGCAACAGCTCGCGCAGCAGCCCGACGTGTATCTCGCCAACTCGATGAACTCTTTGCGCCTCGAAGGCCAAAAGACCGTCGCAATCGAAATCGTTCAACAACTCGATTGGGAAGCGCCGGAATGGGTGATCCTGCCCGGCGGCAATCTCGGCAACGTCTCCGCAGTGGGCAAAGGCTTTTTGATGCTGCGTGATCTCGGCTTGATCGAACGCTTGCCGCGGTTGGTGTGCGCTCAAGCGGAGCATGCGAATCCGCTGTATGAAAGTTTTCAAAACGGCTTTTGCGAGTTTCATTCCAAACCCGCGCAGCCCACGCTCGCGAGCGCGATTCAAATCGGCAAGCCGGTGAGTTATAAAAAAGCGATCAAAACGCTGCGCGAGTTCAATGGTCTCGTCGAGCAAGCGAATGAAAACGAGTTGGCCGACGCCGCAGCGCTCGCCGATCACGACGGCCTCTTCTGCTGTCCGCAAACCGGCGTCGCGCTCGCAGGCATGATCAAGCTCGCGCAACGCGGCATGATCAAACCCAAGGATCGCGTCGTGGTGATTTCAACCGCGAACGGCTTGAAGTTTGTGGATTTCAAAATCGGCTATCATCAAGCTACAATGAAGGACATCACTTCGCGCTATGCGAATCGTGTCAAACTCTTGCCGCCGGACCTAACACATGTGAATGAGACCATCAACAGCTTCGCAGCACAGAGAAATATTTAGAGCAGCGAGTTGACAATCTGCTTTCGTGAGATTACATTTCAAAAAAGGCAAAAAGAAAAAAGATGAAGAGAAGAGTGAGCGAGTCGGGCTTGAACTAGGGCTTTCCTAAACTTTGAAAGTTTAGGAAAATTTTTATAAAGAAAGGCTGTGAGATGAAACTCGGTCGCAACGATCCGTGCCATTGCGGGAGCGGAAAAAAGTATAAGCACTGTTGTCTTGGAAAAGAGGAAGAAACTAGTCGCCTTGTCTATCAAACACGGCAAGAGTTGAGCGTGAATCTCTTCGCCAATAACCCCGGACAAATGCTCTTTGATGATTGGCACTTTGTCCCAGACGAAGACCTAAATGAAGATCGGGATGACGACGACGATTGGGGCGACCAATCTGATGACGAAGGAATTTATGAAGACGAGTTGGACGATGAAACTGATGCGGAAGAAGTCGATGACACGGAGTTGAACGGCGAAGAAAACCGGGCCGATTGGCAAGCCGCAGAAGCGGAATGGGATCACTTTCGCAAAGAGAATTTAGAAGGCAAAACCGCGCTTTTTGAAAACCTGCTGGAGAAACCCGGCCCGGTGGAAGATCTCCTGGCGCTGGACATGCTCGAAGAAATCTTCGAAGACGCGCTCAAACAGCAAGCGCGTGAACGCTACAACGAGTTGGTTGAAAAATTTCGCAGCCGTGAACCCCAAGCTTACCGCGAAGGGGCACACGCACTGCGCGAAAATTGTATCTACAACGCGCTCGTACTCGGCAACGACGCCGCGCTGGCGCCTTTAGTTAAAGAAATGATCGAGGCCGAGGCCGATGACTTTGAGGAAATCTTGTCGTTGTTGGCTTATCACGGCAAATTGGATTTGATCAATGAGGTCATGCCCCTCGTTTGCTCCAGACCGGAAGACCCGAATAGCGATTTCTTGTGGGATCCGATCCTCGCTTCATTGGCAACGCGCTATCTCGCGTTTGCTCAACTCGAGCGCAACGGGGCCGCGCCCAGCGCGGATCCGGCTTGGTATGAGCCGTTCACGCGTTTCAGCAAAATTCCGCAAGAACATCTTGCCGGTTTTATGGCATTGCTCTCGGGCCAAGAACAACGCCGCTGGACGCCGCAAGATTTTCACGTGAACGCACATCAGCGCAGGCCCACTGCGGCGCAAAATATTTTCGAACTCACTTTGCAGTTTCAAGGGCATCTACGGCGCGAGCGCGAAATTCCTTTTTGCAAAGCGGAGCTTGGGCGCGACCAGCTTCACAATTATATTTTTCGCCGTGCTGCGGGCGAGTTCGCACCACGCGCCCTTTCGGGCAATAGCCTTAGCGCAGTGATGGAGTTGCGAAGAACGGCGCATCTGGAATGGCCGGCACATACGCGTCTGCTCTGTCCCGATGCCATCACTTTCGGACATTACATTGGAATTTTGCTGCGTTTCAACTTTTCAGATTACTATCTCGCCGCCGCGCTCATGAAACTGCTGCCGGCCTGGTTAGACTTTCTCGTCGCGCAACAATTGCTCGAACCGGCGCATTGCTCTCAAACGCTGCTTGATCTATTCGAAGTGTATGACGGCGTGCATGGCGCGCTGCGCGGCTTCGAGCGCGATCCGAATCTCTACCAAGATTTGATCGGCTGGCCGTGGCGGCAATCGCGCCCGAGGCAAGTGTGAATAGCATTGAGAGCCTAACCGAGGTTGCACCGGTGTGGGAAGCAAAAGTTCAGTCGGCTTCGGGCAACTTCGCACTTTCGACTAGCGCCGTGATCGCGCTCATTCTTTCCATGTTAATCGTGGGCGTGAGTTTCGGGGCCGTTGCGCCGCTGGTCTCTGCGATCCTTGAAAATCGCGGCTTCAGTGAATACTTTACGGGCAGCGTCACGGCGACGCTGTCATTGGCGATTGCATTGAGCAGCACGTGGGTCGGCAAGCTCGTCGAACGTTACGGCACGCGGCGCATCAACGTGCTCGGCGTGAGCGGGCAAGCGCTCGGCTTCGCGGGTTTGGGCCTCGCGCTCATGACGAATGAAGCGCTGCTCTTTCCCGTGCGTTTCGGTTTGGGCGTGGCAGCAACGATGACATTCATTGCAACGGAAGTCGCACTCTTGCGCGGCGTGGCCGAGGCCGTGCGCGGGCGAGTGATGGCAGCATACGGCAGCGGTTTCGCAGTCGGTTTCATGCTCGGCGTTTTCGCGAGCGATCTCTCATATGAATGGTTCGGCCTGTGGTGCTTCGGTTTGGTTGCATGCATCGCCGCGCTCTTCGTGCCACTTGCGTGGCGCGGCATGCGTGGAGAGATTGGCGCACCGATGCCTTCATTTCATGATAGCGCATCGACAAAGGCAAAGCTTACTCGCTTCAATTGGCAACCGTCGTGGATGGCATTGTTCGGCGCAGTCGTCTTTGGCGCGTTAGACACGGCGATCTCCGGAACCTATCCGGTTGAAGGCCAACGCTTGGGCTTGACGCGCAGCGAAACGTTGCGCATCGTCGGCATCATGGCGTTCGGCATGGTCGCAGGACAACCGTTCGCGGGCTGGCTTGCGGATAAATTCGGCGCGCGGCGACCCATCGCAGCGGTCACAATGTTTGGCATTCTCTGCTGTTTCGTTGCGGGCGCCATTTCGCAACACATGACAACGATAAACACGTTTTGGATCGCCGCAGCGTTTTGCGGAATCGGCATCGCCATTGGAAGTGTTTATCCGATCAGCTTGAAAGTGCTAGCGGATCGCACGGTGCCGGAAAATTTGCCGCTCGCGAATGCGCGCTTCTCGACACTCTATGGCTACGCCGCGCTCATCGGCCCATTGCTCGCCGCTTCTGGAATCGATGCCATGGAAAGGCTGGGCTATCTCGGCTGGGCCGTGCCGAGTGTTTCGGCGCTGACGCTGGCGATCATGCTGGCGCTGGTGTGGAGGGATAAAAAGCTTAGGATATGATTCGAATCCAAAAGAATTTCAAATTTCAAATTTAAAATTTTCAATTTGCACTTTGCAATAACCTCAATGGTAAGCATGCAAAACCTAATCAGTGAGAGGAGTCCCATGAAAGCCGATCGCAATGATCCCTGCCCATGCGGCAGCGGCAAGAAGTATAAGAAGTGCCACATGGCGCAAGATGAAGCCGCGCGTTTGGCCAATCTGGCTGCGATGAAAGCCGAACAGGAAGCCAAAGCCGCGGAGAACGCCGAGGCCGAGCCGGAAGGCGAAGCCAAAACCGAAAAGGCTGCGGCGCCGCGCCTGCGCAATGCCGCACAAACACAAAAAGGTTTCGGCGGCAGCGGCTATGGCAACACCAAAGGCGCCTCACCCTTCTTTTCGCAGAGACGGCCTGGTGGTAACAAAGTTGGTTGAGGGTTTTGGTTATTGGGTTTTACTTGTTCCCTTGTTCCCAAACTCCGTTTGGGAACACACTTGCTCTTGAAACTCTGTTTCGAATGGCATCAACGCGTGCGAAACAGAGTTTCGTTTTTACCCGCGCTCCCAACAGAGTTGAGGAGCAATAGCTTATCACCAAAAAGGGCGGGCCTCTCTCTATGAAAACCGATTCTTTCATTCATCGTTTCTTTCGTGAGTTCAAAGACGCATTCTTTACCGAGAGTTCTTCGAGAGCGGCCGGTTGCGGCGGCTCCATCTCAACGACTTGCCCAAAGAGGCGCTGGAAAAATTCCCGTTGAATTTATTCCGAATCATTTTAGATTCAGAGCAGAAAGCTTTAACCACCGCGCAAAATCTCGTCCGGCAGTTGCCGCAGCAGCATTTGAGTGCGCAGACGCAAGAGATCTTTGTCGAGGTGCTGATCAACTTGCTGTTGAGCAAGCTTCCCCAGATGTCGCGAAAGAAGATGAGTCTCAAATTCGTTTCGGAAGTGACCGGGCTTTCGCCCGAAGAAATCCGCTCGCTCAAAAAGGCGAAAGAACCTCGCGCCTAAAGGTCGTTCGATATATTTCCACCTCTTGTTCCGTTTGAGAACACCCTGCTTTTGAAACTCTGTTTCGAATGCTTGCACGGCTATCGCAACAGAGTTTCGCTTTTATCCACGTCTATCTTTCTCACCACAAAGGCGCTCGCCATGGCTCTTGCTCGTCTCGCTATTTTTATTTTCATCTTCAACCTTCCCTTTGCTTCCTTTGCGCAACTCCCCTCCCCAGCCTCACACCTGGGCTTCGAAATCGGCGCGGATCGCAAACTTGCGGATTGGAAAAAAATCACACAATACTTCGAGAAGCTCGATCAAAAGAGCGAGGCCGTGCAGCTCGTCGAATTGGGCAAGAGCACGGAAGGCCGTGCGCTGGTGATGGCGATCATCACGGCGTCGAGCAACTTTGCGCGCATGAAAGATATTCTGCGCATACAAAGCCAACTCTCCGATCCGCGCCGCATGCGCGCAGATTCGCTGACGAGTTTTATTCAACGCGGGCGCGCGGTGGTGATGATCACGTGCAGCATTCATAGCACGGAGATCGCGGCCTCGCAAATGGCGATGCAATTGGCCTATCAACTCGCGAGCGCGAATGATGGCCGCACGCGCGAAATTCTTGACAACGTCGTGCTCCTGCTCGTGCCCTCGCCGAATCCCGACGGCGTGCAGATGGTCGTGGATTGGTATGAAAAATATCTCGACACGCCGTTTGAAGGCACGAGTCCGCCGTGGCTCTATCATCCTTACGCCGGCCATGACAACAACCGCGATTGGTTCATGCTCAATTTGGTGGAGACGCAACTCGTCACGCGCGAGCTTTATCAAAAATGGTTTCCACAAATTGTTTATGACGTGCATCAAATGGGTCGGCGCGGACCGCGTTTTGTCATTCCGCCGTTTTATGAAGTCTCAAATCCGAACATTGATCCCATCATTCTGCGCAGCCTTATGCAAATCGGCGGGCACATGGCGACCGACCTCACGGCCGCAGGCTTCACCGGCATCGCGACGGAGACGACGTTCGATACGTGGTGGCACGGCGGCTTGCGCACCGCGCCCTATTATCACAACATGATCGGCTTATTGAGCGAGGCCGCGAGCGCGAAGCTGGCGACGCCGGTGGAAATCAAATTCGAAGAATTGAGCGGCGAAGCGCGCGGACTCAAAAGCGCGCGCGAGGCGCAAACGAATTTTCCCGAGCCATGGCGTGGCGGAACGTGGCGCATGCGTGATATTATCAATCTCGAGTTGGAAGCGTGCTACTCTCTGCTCAAGTTGGCTGCGCGCTATCGCGAAGAGTGGCTGCGCAACTTTCATCTGCTCGGCGAGCGCGCGCTTGCGAAGGGCCGAAATGAAAAGCCGTTTGCGTATGTGATTCCGCTGGCGCAAAAAGATCCGGCCGCAGCGCGGAAGCTGCTCGACATTCTGCTGCAACAAGGCACGGAGGTTTTGCGCGCGAAAGAGAGCTTCATTGCCGAAGGCGCGGAATTTTCCGCCGGAACTTTTGTGATCGACATGGCGCAACCCTATCGCGCGAATGTGAAGAACTTGTTCGAGCGGCAAAATTATCCCAAGCGCCAAAGCTATCCCGGCGGCCCGTTGGAGAGACCGTATGATGTAACGGGCTGGACCTTGCCTTTGCAAATGGGCGTAGAGGTCATCACTGCTGAGACGAAATTCGCTCTCGTTGCAGATACGCTGCGTGCGGCTCAACTGCCTGCGCGCACGTTTGCGCCGGCCTCGTCTTTTGCCTCGTCTTCGCCGTTTTATCTTTTTTCCGCCTCGAGCCTCGATGGGTATCGTCTGCTCAAGCGCTTGTTCAAAAAAGGCCAAGAGGTTTATTGGAACAGCGAAGAGCTGCAATCTTTTCCTGCGGGGCAGTTTATATTTTCCACGACAACTATCAAACCAGAGTTGCTGCGCGAGCTTTCAGAAGATTTGAATGTCGCGGTCTCGCCCGTTGAAATTGGCGGCGCAGTTGCAGCGCTACGTGTGCGCGAGCCGCGCGTCGCGCTCTATCGCAGTTATGTTCCTAATGCCGATGAAGGCTGGACACGCTATGTGCTGGAGCAGTTCGAGTTTGACTATCAAACCGTATGGGATCGTGATCTGCGCCGCGGCCGGCTTGAAAAAAACTTCGATGCGCTCATCTTCCCCGCGCAAAATGACAGCGCGATTTTGCTCGGCAACAGCAGCACGGCGCAAGGCGAGCGCGAAGCTTTTCCGCCGGAATATTGCTGCGGCCTCGGCCAAACCGGCTTGCAACACGTGCGCGCGTTCGTTGAAAACGGCGGAACGTTGCTCGCGTTCGATCGCGCCGCGAAACTCTTCATCAAAGCGTGGGCGCTGCCAATCGTCGATGAGTTAGAAGGCGTGAAGAACAGCGAGTTCTCCGCGCCCGGCTCTTTGCTCATGGGTTTGACCGAGGCTTCACATCCCGTGTGTTATGGCCTGCCGCGTGAAATCGCTTTGTTCTTCGCTGACTCGCCGGTGTTCAACGTGCGCGATCGCGTGGGCAAAACGCCGTTGCTTTATCCCCAACAAAACGCTTTGTTGAGCGGCTGGCTTCAGGGTGATGAAAAGCTCAAAGGCAAAGCTGCGCTTGTGGAATATCCTTTAGGCAAAGGCCGCTTGCTGCTCTTCGGCTTTCGCCCGCAGCATCGCGGGCAAACATATGGCACGTTCAAATTGGTGTTCAATAGTTTGCTGTATTCGGTTGCGGAGCCGGTGCGGCTGGGAAAGAGCGCGCAGGCGGTGGAATAGAGTTTTCAAAAATTCTTTGAGAATTTTTCCTCTTCGAGCGGGTCTATAAAGAAAGACATCTTTAAAAATATTCTCATCACTCACCCGGAAAAGGAGACCCGCCATGTTTAAAAAAGCGCTTTTAGTGGGCATAAATGATTACAAAGAATACCCACTCAAAGGGTGCGTCAATGACGCTAAGCAAATGAAGGAAGTTTTAACGGAGCTTTTTGACTTTGAATCCGATCAGATAAAAACTCTATTGAACAAAGAGGCAACGAGACAAGGTATTATCGACGGCCTGCACTGGCTCGCACAAGGGGGCACGGAGGCCATGCGAGTTTTTCATTATGCCGGACATGGCTATTCTCTGCTCGACACGAGCGGTGATGAAAAATTAGATCGCACCGACGAAGCGCTAGTGCCTTACGACTTTTCCCGCCGGAATCTCATTCTCGATGACGATTTGCAGGCAATTTACCAGAATAAGTTTCCCAAGAACGGCAATCTCACCTTGATCATGGATTGTTGCCACTCCGGCACGATACAACGCGAATTGAGCGAAGAATATCACGCGTATCGTCTCATTCCTCAAAGCCAAGAAGAGATACTGGAGATTGTAGCCGCGCGCGAACAAGTCAAGCGCGAGTTTTTGAACAAAGAGCTGGCAGATCTGCGCGGAAGGCATGTTCCTGATGATGAATTCGAGCGCCGGTTGAGCCGAGGTTTGGAAAAATATAAGGCCGAACTTTTTGGCGGAGATTTCGAACTGCAGGAACGGAGTGTGATGTTCGCGGCGTGCAAGAGCAGCGAAAAAGCCGGAGATGCCGAAATTGCAGGCGACTTTCACGGCGTCTTTACTTATCATCTCGTAAAGATTCTACGCGCGACCAAAGGGCAGATTACTCATTACGAGTTGATTAAGCGTGTAGGCGAAGCCATGCACAACCATTTGGCCGAGAAGGTTATTGAACAAACGCCTCAGCTTGAATGCGATCCAGGAAGACAGAATGCAAAGATCTTTGTCCCGTTTTAGGTGTTGGCTCTGTAATCGTCCGGGTGCTCCATTGGTGCCCGGACGCCTGATTGAATTTAAAGGAAGGTGGCCGAGATGAAAAAAGCTCTGCTAGTCGGCATCAACGATTATGGCGTTGCGCCGTTGAGAGGGTGCGTTAATGATATCATCGAGATGAAAGCCGTTTTAACCGAGCTTTTCGGTTTTGATTCCTCCAACGTTCGTATTTTATCAAACGAGAAGGCCACATTTACAGGCATTGTTGATGGGTTAGCTTGGTTGTCAGAGGGCAGAGAAGAATCAGCCGTCCGAGTTTTTTATTACGCTGGACATGGTCACGGTGTGCCGGATCAAAGTGGCGATGAGCCTGATGGTACTGACGAAGCGCTGGTACCTTACGATTATACTCTGAAGGGATTTCTTATTGATGATCAACTTGCAACGATCTACAGCCGATTTTCTACTCACGTAAACCTGTCCTTGATTCTCGATTCTTGCCATAATGGAACGAATCAACGCGATCCTAACGAGGATATTATGTATCGTTATTTGCCGATGACCTATGAAGAAAGGAAAGCGGTTGCTGCTGCCAGAAGGAAATTCATGCAAGAGCAGCGCGAGTTCGTCATGCAAGAAATAGAAGGCTTGAAAAGCTCAAAGCGCGATCTTGATGTGGATTGGGAGGCGCGAATATTAGAATCCATGAAAAAATTTGAAAAGCAACGCTTTGGAGATATTACTGTACGGGAGAATAATATCCTCATGGCCGCCTGTCAAAGTGATCAAAAAGCCGCAGATGCGAAATTCGGTGCGACCTATCACGGCGCTTTTACATACGCGCTGGTGAAGACTCTACGCGAGAGCCAGGGGCAGATATCTTACTGTGACTTGGTTGAAAGAGTGGGCAATCAACTTCACGACCACTCTTTTCAACAAACCCCACAATTAGAATGTGCCACAGAAAAAGAAAACCTCAACGTGTTTTCTCCATTTTAGCGTGCTCATAGTGCAGGAACAACTCGCAATCTGGAACACCAAGAGGCGCATAATGATAAGAGAATATCTCAATTTTGTACTTCTCGCTGATCAAGTCAAGCTTGACGAGAGCGGCCTAAAAAAGTTCACGGTCCAAGTTCTCGACTCACCTGCCGGTCAAGGCAATCCACAAACCGTGACTGTAAATGCTGATATCACGCGTCTTTCAGATGAACTTGAGGTTGGCGCGCCCAAGGCAGAACGCTTGATGACAATTGGTGAGAGCTTGGCCAATCTCTTGTTCTTGGATGATAGCCAAGTTCGCGGCTTATATGTGCGTAGCTTGGAGAGATTGCAATACGATCAGGGATTGCGCCTGCGCCTTCAACTAGATCACAAGCTTGCCGACCTCCCGTGGGAGTACATGCACATTCAGCGCGGCGGCGGTGAAAAAAACATTACTGGATTTTTGGCGATCGATCCACGCCTCTCCATCGTTCGTCATGAGCGAATGCCATTCTCCGGTGACTTGATTACGACGCCCAAACAGCGCCGGATACTCATTGCATTAGCTAACAGCGATGCTTCCCAGCCTCTTGCTCTGACCAAAGAAAAACACAACCTCGATCAAGCTTTACAAAACTTGGAGGGTTTTGAGTATGATTTCATCGAAACTACGACATCGCAAAGCTTGAGCGACAAACTCTTGCGCGGGGCGGATATATTTCACTTTGCAGGTCACGGCAGTTTTGATGATATCAGCGGAGGTGCTCTTGCCTTAACCACCGAGTCAGGGACTCTAGTTACAATGCCGGCCGATACGTTTGCCGCCTATTTTTTAGGGCGCGGTGTGCAGTTGGTCGTTCTTGCCGCCTGCCAAACGGGAAGTCGTCATGGCAGAAATGTTTGGAATGGTGTAGTTGCCAGTTTGATGCAAGTCGGCATACCGGCCGCCGTTGCCATGCAATATAAAATCTGTGATGACAGTGCGGTTATATTCAGCCGCAGCTTCTACAAAGCTCTTGCGGAAGGCATGTTGATCGACGAAGCCATGCACGCCGGGCGTTTTGCAATCTTCAGCCAATTTGATTCTCTTCGTGACGACGAGGATTTTGGAAAGTGTTGGCGCGACTGGGGTGTTCCCGTTCTTTATTTGCGTTCAAAACAGGAATTGCGCTTGCCAGCACTTCGTACTCTTCAGACCAAGTCTAGCCGCTCACCTGGCTCAAAGCCTTCACGGCCTCCCCTCAACGTAACTAAGAGTTTGGGAGAAGTTTTTGAATTGCCCCAAAACGTGGCCGCAACTATTGAAAGCTTTACAGGCCGCGCGTGGCTGCTCCCTCATTTGATAAAATGGCTGGAACAAACGAATGACCGCATCTTCGTTCTTAAAGGCGGCCCCGGAACTGGGAAAAGTACGATCATGGCTTGGTTAGCTGGTCGAGGGCCATCACCCAGCCCTCCCGAAGCTAAAAAGCAACTTGAGAAAGTGCGCGCTTCGGTAAAAGCTGCTTACTTCTGTAATGCTGCTAGTCTGAACATCTTGCCCACGACTTTTGCGGCAAACCTTTTTGCGCAATTGCGTCATAATCTTCCCGATCTTAATGAACTTTTTTCCACTATCCACGACGATCAAATCACGGTCAATCAGTTTATAGAAAATGTTGACCCGAACAGCCGCACAAATGGCGTGACAGAAGAATCGAGTTTTGATCTCTATTTGCTCAAACCTCTGCAGAAGCTTTATAAAAATGAATACAACCAGCCAATCATCATTCTGGTAGACGCTCTCGATGAAACGTTGGCATATTCCCATTCCGGGACTTCAAAAATTCTACAATTATTTGCCAGGCTCTCTGACTTGCCCTCTCAAGTACGTTTCATTGTTACGACTCGCCCTGATCAACGCGTGCTCAAATACTTTCGCCAGTCCTTCGATCTCATCAAAGATGCGTCCGTGAATGTTGACGATGTGCGGCTTTATGCTTATGAGAGGCTCCATGAGTTGGAGATAGAAAAGCGCGCGAAACTGGCTGATCGTATTGCTCGCGAGGCGCGAGGCATGTTTCTTTATGCCCAGCAAGTCATTGATGATCTGCAAGTACACATGAATAACGTGACGAATATAGATCAATTGCCTCTGCCCAAAGGCTTGATCGGTTTTTATCATCAATTTTTGACCCGAGAAATCGGAAACAATGAGGATTATTGGTACGAGTCTTTTAAACCTCTATTGGGTCTTATCGCCGTGGCGCGAGACGAAGGATTGAACCGGACGCAACTGGAGAAATTAATTGGGACAGAAATCGAAAGAGAGCTAAGAGTTTGCAAACAATATCTCAACGGCGAGCCGCCGGAAGGGCCATTTCGCGTCTTTCACAAATCCTTTTCGGATTTTTTGCTCGAAGACGAAAATAATCGTGATTATCATATCGATGCGAAAGCCATGCATCGAAAAATTTTTTCGTACTACTGGGGCAATCATTCCAAAAGCTGGGAGAAGTGTGACGCCTATGGGTTGAATTACTTGGCGGCTCATTTGTTCGAATGCCGTGGCACAGAAGAAATACAAAAGCTGAAAACGCTCATCGGTGAAGAATGGATGCGGGCGCGGTTCAAGCGTAACGGTTATTCATACAGCGGGTTTCTTTCCGATCTGGAGTTAGCCTGGCAAGCGGCGCTATCCGAGGACCAAATCGACCATTTGGCTTTCATACGTATGCAAATGGCAAGGCAGGTTGTGAATCGGCAAGCGAGCATTTTTACCGACACTGATTTACAAACATTGGTATGGCTTCATCGCGAAGAAGAGGCCTTGGCGTATGCTCGTCTGCGCCATCTGCCTTGGGAAAAATTTGATGGTGTGCTGACGATTTATAATACTCTCGAAGAAAGAAACATTATCGAAAATGCAGGACGTAACCATGAAGCATTGTTGAAAGAAGCCGAGAACTTGGCCTATAGCATCGAGGATAATTATTGGAAAGCACCCGTTCTTTGCAATCTCGCCATCGCCTTGTATCAAGCCGGGCGCCAGTCGGAAGCGGAGCGACTAGCGCGCTCCATTGCAGAAGTTGAGAGACGTGAGAAGGCTTTTCAGGCGATGACTCGACCATCTCAAACCCCTGAAGATAATGTTGATTTAGAGACATGGTTAGAGTACACCAACCTGCTCGCGCGCCAAATATCAAAAGAGGAAGATCGCGAGAGAGCTGAGGAACTGCGTCGCGATTTGGCAGAACAACTGCGTGAATTGGCGATTGCCATGAAAAAAAACGGAGACAATCGTGCGACCTCTATTTTTAAAAAAACGTTCGAGGCCGGGAATGCACTGGAAAATCTCGTGCATCGCACTGAAGTGATTCGTGAACTGGCTCTCGCGATGTCTCAGTGTAAAGAAGGTGAAGCAAACAAAATTTTTGACCACGCATTGGCTGTCGCTTATTCCATAGAGGGCTATAAATACCGCACCGAGGCGCTAAACGCCATTGCGGTCGTGCTTTTGGCTTCAGAGAAAAAGAAAGAAGCAGAAGAAGTGCTCGATACAATACAATATGACAAACAGCGAGTATTAACCTCTCCTAAGTTGGCCTTAGCATATGCCAAAGCCGGAGACTCTAAAACGGCCCTCACGCTTTGCAACGCAATCCAAGATCCACACCGCCGAGCTGTGACATTAGGCCGCGTAGCGCTTACTTTGACCAATACCGATAAAAGCCAAGCCTCATCAGTTTTCGATCAAGCGCTTGAGTCGGCGCATACACTTTCCGAGCAGCAAGGCAAAGCAAATGCATTGCGCGAGCTAGCTTGCGTGGCTGCGCTTTTTAAGAACGAACGAGCACTCAAGATTTTCGAGGAAGCGATTGCTGCGGTTGACTCAGTTACAGCAATTCCAGAGGCCGATGTTCAGGTTTTTGAATTGTGTGAGATAGCGTTGGCCCTATATAGCCTTGACGAGGGGTATGCGAAAGTAATATTAGATCGGGCCATCAACTTCGCTGGTTCAATAAAGGAAGAGGTCAACTGGGCGATTGCACTCTGTAAGCTGGCCAGCACGATGACTCAACTATCGGATACTCGAGCGGAGACTATGCTTGAAAAGGCAAGAATCAGAGTTCGGATCCTTCATGAAGAAAGTGGGAAAACTCTGCCGCTGCGATATCTTGCCGAAGCGCTGATGCAGGCCGGTAAATTTGATGAGGCTGACGAAGTCATACAATCAATTCAAGATTACAAGATGCGGGGCTATCGCAAGCTGGCAGAAGCTCTTGCAAAAGACGGTAACTTACCCAAGGCGCTGGAAAAACTCGGCACTCGCAGAATTGATGAGTTCATTTTGATTCTCTGCGATTGGGCGCAATACTTCGAACAGATGAATGCCGGCATGTCACTAGAAGTATTGCGTCAAGCAACAGAAGTTGCGGGTTGGGTACGCCCAGATTGGCAAAGGATTAATAAATTACTTTGCTCTGTGGCCTGATCAAGTCGATAAAAAACGAAAGAACTTTGATAACATTCAAAGGAGCCTCTCATGCTCAAAAAAGCTTTCCTCGTCGGCATCAACGACTATACCGACGCGCCGTTGCGCGGCTGTGTGAATGACATCATGGACATGCAAGCCGCTCTGCGCGACCTTTATGATTTCAAAGCGGAAAACCTGCGCGTGTTGACGGACAAAGAGGCCACTACGCAAGCCCTAGTCGACGGCCTGAATTGGCTGGCCGAAGGCGGCGTCGAGCCGGCAGTGCGCGTGTTTCATTACGCCGGCCACGGCCACTTCGTGCCGGATAAAAGCGGCGACGAACCCGATGGCGCGGACGAAGCGCTCGTGCCGTATGATTGCGCCAAGAAAGGCTATCTCATCGACGATCACCTCAAAACTTTGTATGAGCGCTTTCCCAAGAACGGCAACCTCACCATCATCATGGATTGCTGCCACTCGGGCTCGAACCAACGCGGCGAAGATGACGAGCGCGAAATCATCAATCGCTTTCTGCCCATGACTTACGAGGAGCGCAAAGCGATCGCTGCGGCCCGGCGCCAATTCCATGCGGACCAACGCGCTTTTATCACGCAAGAGCTGCAAGGCCTGAAGAGCGCCACGCGCGGCCCGGACCCGCAATTCGAGCAACGCCTCAACGACGCGCTCAAAAAATTCGAGAAGCAGCGTTTCGGCGACGTGAGCGTGCGCGAAGGCAACGTCTTGCTGGCCGCTTGCCAGAGCGATCAAACCGCGGCAGATGCGAAGTTCGACAAAACTTTTCACGGCGCATTCACACACACGCTCGTGCGTATTCTCCGCGAAAGCCAGGGCCGGATTTCTTATTACGATCTCATCGAGCAGACCGGCGAGGAGCTCAAAGCGCTCAAGTTCCAGCAGATTCCGCAGCTCGAATGCGAAGACGAGAAGAAAGGCGCCGATGTGCTGGCGCTGTTCTAATCAATGCGACAATATCAAGTCAACGGCATCCTCTCATCGTCATTCTGGAAGAACCTTCCCTCGCACTGGGCGCCGTGCTCATGGCTAGGGAAGTTCCTTACAGGATGACACACTGAGGAGATTCGCTCCTCCTATGTCATTCTGGAAGAAGCTTTTTCAGCGCTGGAAACCAACTCAGCGAAAAAATCCCCCCTCGATGGGGGTAGAGGGATGTCGTGATTTCTCACACGCTCAAAATTATCGGGTATCAACCCAAGCTCAAGAACACCCCCCTCGAGGGGGGAATCATCGTGCAGCGAATAATATAGATGCGGCAGCATGGGGCCGGTATGTTGCCGGATGTGTTTATCAAATGCACGGCAACGATCTGCAAAAAATTCTCTCCGCGTGGCAATGGCATTTGATGATTGAAACTGAAGATCATCCGCTCTTCCCCATGCCGCGTTTTGCAGTGTGGGAGGGCGATACCAAAACCATTCGCCTGTTTCGCGCGCCGTTGCAGCGCGGATTTCCGAATCAACCCCAGGCGCTTGCGCTTGCCTGTGCGCATGAGATGTTTCACGGCCTCGCCGCCAACTCCTACCAAAAAGTGCTGCCTTCCTATCGGGCCATTCCACAACTTTCACGTGATGAAGAAGAAAGCGCCGCGCAAGCGTTTGCGTGCGCCTTCGTTGAGAATTTCCGTTTGACTTTGGAAGCCTAGCTCGCTAATTTCACCGCAGCTTTTTAAGCTTCATCCGTCCCATTCATGCAACCCGCTTCCAGAAAGCTTTTGGGCTGCGGCTCGCCCGGGCTGCGTCGCACATGATCATTCGCGCGCCGTGTCGCGCGGAATTTTTCATCTCACTCGAAAGACTCGCCATGATCATCGCACTTCTTCTGATGGTGATTTTTCTCGCGTTCGTGGTGTTGCTCTATAAAAAACGCATCGCTGCGATGCTGGCTTTGCCGGTCATGGCCTTATTGTTCGCCGTAACGGCCAATGTGCCGCGCGATTATATCCTCGAAAAAATTTTGGAAGAAGGCCCGCTGCGCTTCGGCCCAGCGATTATGGCGGCGATCTTCGGCGGCATGCTCGCGCTCTTCATCAAAAATCAGGGCATCGCCGAGGGGTTGGTGCGTTACGCCGCAGAGCTGGGCGGCGAACGTCCGCTCGCGCTCGCCTTCAGCATGATGATGGTGACCGCGTTGTTGTTTACGTTGCTGGGCGGCTTGGGCACCGTCATCATGGTCGGCTCGATCATTCTGCCGATCATGCTCAGTGTCGGGATTGCGCCGCTCACGGCCGCGTGCATCATGCTCCTCGGCCTGGCCATGGGCGGCATGTTGAACCTCGGCAATTGGCAGCTTTATATCAGCGTATTGGGATTGGAGCAAGCGCAGGTGCGCGAGTTCATGGTCATCGTCTTCGGCCTGTTCTTCGTGGTGGGAACCTTGTTCTGCGTGTTGTCATTACGGCGCACAAAACTGCACCGTTTTTGGCCTGCGCCTTCTGAGACCGCAACGATCACCGTGCCCGCATTGCGCCGTTTGGCATTGCTCGCGCCGCTCACGCCTTTGGCTTGTGCCTTGTTCTTGCACTGGCCCATCGTTCCCTCATTCATCGTCGGGCTGCTGTTCACGCTGCTGGTTTCTTCGCAGCAAGGGCAAGTGGCCGTGTTGTCTCTGCTCGTGCTCTTGGCCAACGTGACCGGCGCAGCAAAATTTTTTCCGGCGCTGCACGCCACACACACCGGCCCAGCTACCGGCGTGTTCGAGGCCGCGATTTATGGTTTCCTCGTGCTGCTTCCGTTCATTCTTTGGACGGCCGTCGCGATATGGTACGCGAGCAAGCGCCTAACCAGTTGGCGTACGAACCTCGCATTGCTCACGCCGCTCGTGCCGCTGTTCCTCATTCATCTTTTGCACTGGGACATCATCGCGGCGTTCATCACCGGCATGTTGCTCGCGATCGTCGTCACCGTGCGCCACGAGACCATTCAAATTTTCACCAAGTCCGTGCTCGAAGGTTTTGAAAGCGTGGGTCCGCCGGTGATTTTGATCATCGGCATCGGCATTCTTTACGCCACCGTCGAGCACCCCAACATTCGCAGCGCGCTACAGCCTTTCATTACGCGCTTGACACCCTCTTCTGCAACGGCCTTCGTGATCATATTCGGATTGCTCGCGCCCCTGGCTTTGTATCGCGGGCCGTTGAATATTTGGGGCATGGGCAGCGGCTTTGCCGGCATCATGCTCGCCGCTGGTGCGCTACCGCCCGAAGCCATCATGGCCGTACTCGCTTCGCTCGGCGCCATCCAAGGCGTTTGCGATCCCACCAACACGCACAACGTTTGGATCGCCTCTTTCAACAAAGTCGACACGCTGGACATCTTGAAGCGCACCATTATTTTTATCTGGCCGATGGCCGTCGTCGCCCTCGCCATCGCGGCGATGATATATTTCAAATAGCAAACGCGGGCCGACCGCAACATTTAAGCGCACGCAAAGACGCAGAGCCGCGAAGAACTCGGAAAGCTTTTCTTTGCGAAGCCTTTGCGACTCTGTCCCGCTCTTGCGGGATGAAAGTTTTTGCTTTTTTTCAAAGCGTCTAATCCGCCTACCCCGTTTGGTTCTTTAATTCGCCTAATTCGCATATACTCCTTTGTCAACCGAACTCGAAAACAAGCTCGCCAATCTACCCGTCAAGCCCGGCGTGTATCAATTCAAAGATCGCACGGGCAAAATCATCTACGTGGGCAAGGCCAAAGTGCTGCGCCACCGCGTGCGCTCGTACTTTCAAGAGAGCCGGCCGCTCGACGTCAAAACTGCTCGGCTCATTTCACGCATCGCCGACTTCGAGACCATCGTCACCGACTCCGAGATGGAAGCGCTCATCCTTGAGATGAATCTCATCAAAGAATACCGGCCGCGCTACAACGTCAACCTCCGCGACGACAAGAGCTATCCCTACATTCGCGTGACCAACGAAATGTTCCCGCGCATTTTTCCCACGCGCAAAATCATCAACGACGGCTCGCAATATTTCGGCCCGTACACGGAGGTCGGCCAAATGCGCGCGCTGCTCAAAACCGTGAAGCGCATCTTCCCCATTCGCAGCTGCAATTATCACTTCACGCCGGAGATCATCGCGAAGAAGAAGCACAAGCTCTGTTTGGATTATTACATCAAAAAGTGCGACGGCCCGTGCGAAGGCTTGGTCTCGCCGGAGGAATACGGCAAAGTCGTGAAGCAAGTCGTGAGTTTCATCAACGGCCGCGACCGGCAAGTTGTCAACGAAATGCAGGAAAAGATGGCGGCGCTCGCGGAGCATAAGCTTTTCGAGCAGGCCGCAAAAATGCGCGACCGCATTCGCTTCATCGAAGAGTTTCAATATAAGCAAAAGGTCGTGGCCGAGGATCTGAAAGATCGCGACATCGTTTCAGTGGCAATGGAAGATGAAGATGCTGCGGGCGCGGTCTTCAAAGTGCGCGACGGCAAAATCGTGGGGCGGCAGCATTACTATCTCAACGGTGTGTTTCAAGAGGCGTATGAAAACGTCGTGCTCGCTTTCACCAAACAATTTTATTTGAAGGCGGATTTCATTCCCGAAGAAATCGTGCTGCCCGGCGAGATTCCGGAGATGGAAGAAGTGCAGGCCTGGCTCGAGTCAAAACGTGGCGGCGCGATCAAGCTCATCACGCCCAAGCAAGGCGAAAAAGCCAAGCTCGTGGAAATGTGCGCGAAGAATGCGCGGCTGCTGCTGCAAGAGCTGCAATTGCAAAAGATGAAAGCCAAGTTGAAAGCGCCGCACAGCGTCGTCGCGTTGCAGCGCGATCTGCGCTTGAAAAATCCGCCGCGGCGCATCGAGTGTTTCGACATCTCCAACATTCAAGGCACGGACCCGGTGGCTGCGATGGTCACGTTCGAAGACGGCCGCCCGAAAAAATCCGATTATCGCAAATTCAAAATCCGGAGCAAAGAGACGCCGGATGATTTCGCGATGATGGCCGAGGCCATCGAACGCCGCTACTCCGGCTCGCTCGCGGAGAAGCTGCCATTGCCCGATTTGATTTTGGTGGATGGCGGCAAAGGCCAACTCAACACCGCGCTCGGGGTTTTGCAAAAGTTGAAGATGGAAGTTCCGCTCGCGGCATTGGCGAAACGATTGGATGAAGTGTTCGTGCCCGGCGCTGCCGACGCGCAAAACATTCCGCGCTCTTCCTCGGGCTTGAAGCTTTTGCAGCAGCTCCGCGATGAGGCGCACCGCTTCGGCATCACTTTTCATCGCTCGCTCCGCTCCAAACGCACGACCACTTCCGAGCTGAACAACATTCCCGGCATCGGCCCGGCGAAACGCAACGCCCTGCTCAAATTCTATGGCTCATTCGAAGGTGTGCGCAATGCTTCGGTGGATGAGCTGCTGCTCGTCAGCGGCATCACGTTGGAGCTGGCGCAAAGGGTGTGGGATTATTTTCATACGGTGAGGGAAGAACGGATCATAGAACCGGAAAACTAAACTCCGGCTCTCCTCGACACGTAAGCGATTACTAGTTCAAGCATTGCAAAAAAAGCAAAAAGATTTCCGCCCACTGAAATGAAATCCCACTGAAACAAAACTGAAGAATTCTTTTCTGCTGAACGTTTACGCCTTCTCATTCAAACGAACCTGGGTTTCCACCACTCCACCACTCCAAAAATTTCTCACGCGCTCGCGCCATTCGCCTTCGCCGCTTCCCATGCGAGCAAGGCTTTCTTGCGCGTCGCGCCGCCGGAATATTCGCCGGTCTCGCCGGCTTTGCGCACAACGCGGTGACAGGGAATGAGGTAGGTGATGGGATTGCCGGCGATGGCATTGCCCACGGCGCGCGAGGCTTGGTGAATGCCGAGATAACGCGCCACGTCCGCGTATGATACACGCGCGCCGGAAGGGATTTTGAGCAAGGCTTCCCATACTTTGATTTGAAAATTGGTTCCGTTCACGAGCAGGTGCAGCGGGGACATTGATTTTTTGCGCGTGGGATAAAAGATGCGGGTGATGAGCGGCGCGGTTTTTTCGGGCGCATGTTGAAGCTGCGCGTGCGGCCATTTTTCGCGCAGGCGCGCCAGCGTTTGTTTGCGATTGTTCTTCACGAAGTGCAACGCGCAAATACCGCGTTCCGTGGTGGCCAACAAACACTCGCCGAAGAGCGTGGGATGAAAGCCGTAGGAAATGAGGAGGCCTTGGCCTGCGCTCTTGTATTCGCCCGGTGTCATGGCTTCGCACGTGACGAACAATTCGTGCAAGCGGCCGGGGCTCGACAAGCCGGATTCGAACGTCACGTCCAACAAGTTGCTGGACTTCTGCAATAATTTTTTCGCATATTCCTTGGTGAGATATTGCAGAAAGCGTTTCGGGCTGATGCCCACCCAACGGCTGAACAAGCGCTGAAAATGGTGCTCGCTGAGGTGCATGCTCGCGGCGATCTCTTCGAGACCGGGCTGGCGGCGAAAATTTTTTTCGATGAACGTGATGGCGTTCTCGATGCGTTGATAGTCTTCCGCGGATTGCGCGTAGTCGATTGTTTTCATGTTCCGGCCTCTGGTTTTAAGTTCGGTGAAATATAAAAACTCGGACGCGCATTCGCCACCCGCTTCTTGCGGTTTTTCATTCCAACGAAAACGGTATGGGCGGCATCTTATCTTTGAAGAAAAAGACAGAAAGATGGAGGGCAGAAAAATGACCGTAAGCGGATCAAATTGGTTGTGCGAATTAGATAACCAAACGCAGAATAGAATTTTGAAAGTTTTTCTCAGCGACACTCGGTGGCTTCGGCGCATTTCGGCGAAAGAGCTTTGCCGCCGAGTGGCACCGAAGGCACCGAGTTTCGCCGAATAGCTGCTGCGCAGAAGCTTTGATTTGCAGTTCAGCTGCAAATCGAGGTAGGACTTCAACCGTGAATGAACGCGAATGCGCGCCGATATTTTTTTCATTCGCGTTCATTGGCGTCCATTCGCGGTTGGCAGTTTTTATCCAGCGGTTTGTTCGCTCTGTGATTTGAAGTTTTTGTTCGTTCGTTGCGGAGGAAGATTGGCGCAAGAACAAGCCGGCACCGGCGGCATTACGGGCACGATTCAGCGGGCGCAGCAGGGCGACCGTGCCGCGTTCGAACAACTCTATCGCGAGCACGTGGATCGCGTTTATGCGTTGTGTTTGCGCATCGCTGCGAATGCCGCGCGCGCGGAAGAGTTGACGCAAGACGTGTTCGTGCGCTTGTGGGAAGCGCTCGACTCGTTTCGCGGCGAGAGCGCGTTTTCCACGTGGCTTTATCGTCTGGCCGTCAACGTCGTGCTCGTGGCGTTGCGCTCGCAGCGCCGCCGCGCTGCGCGCGTGTTCGGCACGGATGACCTTTCGCCGTTCGATCAAGTGGAGAGTGCGCCGAAGCCGGGCATGCGCCTCGATCTCGAACACGCCATCGCGCAGTTGCCGGAAAAAGCGCGCGTGATTTTAGTGCTGCACGATATCGAAGGTTATCGCCACGAAGAAATCGCCGAGATGATGGGAGTGCGCGCCGGCACTTCGAAATCGCAGCTCCATCGCGCGCGCAAGTTGATGAAGGAGGCGTTGGAAAAATGAACTGTCACGAGATGAAAAAATATTTGCAGGATTATGTTGACGAAGCGTTGACGCCCGGCCGAGCGCACGCCGTAACGCAGCATTTAGAAAGCTGCAATGCGTGCCGGGCGGAAGTAGAAAGCTTGCGCAGCCTGATAGCCGATCTTCATGTGCTGCCGCGTGCGACCTCGCCTGCACGCGATCTTTGGCCGGAGATTGAGGCGCGTTTGCCGCAGCTTGAAACCGCATCTGCGCGCGGGCAAAATCGTTTTGTAGAAATGATAAACGACGTTGCCGGGAAGCTCGGCGCGTTCTTTCGTCCCCGAACGCTTTGGGTTTGGCGCGGCGCATTGGCTGCGGCATTTATTCTTTTGGTCTATGTCGGCTCGCTGCTTTATGTGCACACCGTGCCAGGCGCGTGGGAAGTTGCAAGTCTCGAGGGTATGCCTAAAATCGGCGCGAAGGTGCTGACGGGCAAGGGCTTGCTCGCGATGGGAGATTGGCTCGAAACCGATGCAGGCTCGCGCGCGCAAATCAACGTTGGTGTGATTGGCGCGGTGGAAGTGGAGCCGAATACGCGCATTCAATTGCTCAAAGCGCAATGGACCGAGCATCGTCTTGCGCTCGAGGTCGGTACCATGCACGCGAAAATTTGGGCGCCGCCGCGATTCTTTTTTGTGAACACGCCCTCGGCGCAAGCGATCGATCTCGGCTGCGCTTACACGCTCACCGTCGATAGCTCCGGCGCAGGTTTTCTGCACGTCACTTCCGGTTGGGTGGCGTTTGAACGCGAAGGCCGTGAATCCGTTGTGCCCGCGGGCGCCAGGTGCGAAACCCGCCCGGTCATCGGTCCGGGCACGCCCTACTTTGAAGACGCGCCCGACGCGTTGACCGCAGCTTTGCCGCGCTTTGATTTTGAGAACGGTGGGGAGGAGGCTTTGCAAACCATTCTCACTTTCGCGCGCCAACGCGATACGCTCACGCTGTGGAACTTGCTTGCGCGCGCGAACGAAGCGCAGCGAGTGCTCGTATATGAGCGCATGGTCGAGCTTGTGCCGCTGCCCGCAAATGTCACGCGCGCAGGCGTACTGCAACTTGATCGCAAAATGCTCGAGCGCTGGAAAGATAAGCTCGAAGTTTATTGGGTGGAATAAGAACACGTTGCAAGGGTGTGCGAAGAATTTTACGTGGGATTTTCATGGCCTTCCCGGCATCACAATATCAATATCCAGCGGCGTCAAAAGATTCGCATAGCCCACCGTGATCGTTCCTTCCGAGCTGATTTTCACCAGCCGCCCTTGCAGCGTATCGAGCACGTAACACGAGGCGTCGAACGGATTCACCGCCAAGCCTTGGGGCCGATCAAAACCTTCCAAGCGCAGCTGCACTTGGCCATTCGCTTCCAACTTGATAACGCGGCTTTGAAGAAATTGGCGCACATCATCAAGCACCCAACAGGCGCCGCTCGCTTGATCGATTGCAACTCGCGCAGCAAAAGTAAATTCTTCTGTCGTGACGAGCGCAACTTCGCCATTGGCATTCAGTCGCACCACACGATCGCCCGCAGCCATCCACGCTTCGCCTGTGGTTTCAACAATTGCCAAATCACGCACCGGCCCGCTCCAACTCGGCTGCAAATTCACACGCTGAATTTGTGCGGAGTTTTTCTTGATACGCAGCAATTGTTCGCCGTTGGTCGTGGCCACCCATAATTCCTCCACAAACGGATTGAACGCTAAAGCCGAGAACTCCGGCAAAGAATCGAGGCGCGCGAGCCTGGTGCCCTCGCGATCAAAGTGCCACACGCGTTTCTCATTATTATCTCCCACCCAAATGCTGCCGTCTTCAGCATCCAATGCCAACCCCACAGCTTCGAAAAAACGTTCGGAGATTCCGAGGAGTTGGCCGTTTTGATCAAGACGTCCGAAGTTGCCGGAAAAATCCTCCAACACCCAAACCGTTCCGCGCCTTTTATCCACCTTCAAACGAAACGGATCGATGAACGCACGCGAGCGCAAGATTTCATGCCGGCCGTCGTGCGTGAGCTTGATCACTGCGCGATTGTCAATGTCCGCCACCCACACCACCGTTGGTCCGGGTGTGATGGTGGCTTCCTCCGAAGGCGGCGTTTCCAAACCGGCGACACGCGCCGTGATGCGATAACTGTGCAGCACGCCGTAACGATCGCTCAAATCTTCAAAGACGTTCGTCGGTGCGGAAGTTTGCCCAATGAGAGAGAATTCGTTTTCAGCCGGAAGCTTGCGATAGACATTGAAGCCCGGGAGGTCGCGAATCGCCAACGTATTCCAACGCAGGCGCACCGTATCCAAATCTGAAATGACGCGCAGGCCGGTGGGCTTGCCGCCGGTTTGAGGATTTTGCGGATCGAGGGGATTCAAGCGCGAGCGTTCGGTGCAAGCAACCAATATAACCTGCACGAGCAAACTCGAACACACCGCAAGCGTGCGCGATGAGATTAAAAATTTTCGCCGGCGTAACGCCACGAGATATTGGAAGATTGATTGGAAGGCGAGTCGCAGTATCATAGCAAAGAAGTCGATGACGATTTTTTCTACGCGCCAAAGTAAAGCAATTGTCCTGGCAAAGCAAGAAAATTGTTGTTGAATGTTTGTGACTCGCGCTCTATCTTGCGCAACTTTTTTTCAACGCCGCAACGATGCCGTATATCGCAACGAATACAACGGCAACGAATGAAATGTTCTAATAAAAGAAAGGCCTGCTTTTCCTTGCCGTTTCACTCACAACTAGACAGGTAAAGACTCCATTCGTTGCTGCCGTATTCGTTGCAAAACCTCTTACACAAACATCGGTTGTAGAGACGCATGCTAAGACTCGATTTGTTGAACGAACCACAGCGACAAGCAGTGCAACATACCGAAGGCCCGTTGCTCATTCTCGCCGGCGCCGGCTCGGGCAAAACCCGCGTCATCACTTATCGTTTGGCTCACCTTCTTCTTCATAAAAACATTCCCCCACAAAATTTGTTGGCCGTCACTTTCACCAACAAGGCCGCGAACGAAATGCAGGAACGATTGCGCCACGTGGCGGGCCCGGCTGCGCAGAAGGTGACGCTCTCTACTTTTCATGCGCTCGGCGTTCGTATTCTGCGGCAACAAGCGGCGCACGCGGGTTATCCCAAGAACTTCGTCATTTATGATCAAACCGACCAGCTTGCACTAGTGCGCGAGATTGTCAAAGATCGCGCGCTCGACTTTGCCGGACACAACGTGCCGGAATTGCTCGGCCGCATTTCTTCAGCAAAGAACAGCGGCGAAGCGCCGGCAAAATTTCTCAAACAAACCAACGCGGAAGAAATGCTCTTCGGCGATTTGTACGAGCATTATCTCCAACGCACGCGCGGCTGCAATGCCATCGACTTCGACGATATTTTGATTCTGACCACAAATCTGCTCGATCAAAACGAAGAAGTGCGTCGGCATTATCAAGAGCGGTTTCGTTATATCATGGTGGATGAATATCAAGACACGAATCCGCTGCAATATCGGTTCATTCGCTTGCTGCTCGGGCCGCATCGGAACTTGTGCGTGGTGGGCGATGATGATCAAGCCATCTACTCGTGGCGCGGCGCGGACCCGGAAATGATTTTGCAATTCGAGCAGCACTTCACGGGCGCGCGCGTGATCAAGCTCGAGCAGAATTATCGTTCGCACCAAGCGCTGCTGGACGCCGCGAATGCGATCATCCGCAACAACGTTCGGCGCAAAGACAAACGGCTCTGGTCGCAGCAGCGCAGCGCAGCGCGTATTGTGATGATCAGCGCGGAAAATGAAAACGATGAAGCGGAAAAAGTCATGAGCGGGCTCATGCTGCGCAAAATGCAAGACCCCGCGATTCGCTTCGCGGATTTTGCGGTGCTCGTGCGCACGAACTTTCAACTGCGCCCACTCGAGGAGGCCGCGCGCAATGCCGGCGTGGCGTATCAACTCATCGGCGGCACTTCGTTCTATGAACGCCCGGAGATTCGCAATCTCATCGCGTTCATGAAGCTCATGCGCAATCCTGAGGATGAGCTGAATCTCAAGCGCGCGCTGCAATTTCCGAAACGCGGCATCGGCAGCGCGACGCTGATCAAGCTCCACGTATATTGCCAACGCACGCACAAAAATCTCTTTCACGCTTTCAAAGACGCGGCGCAAATCGATGACATGCGCCCTGCGACTTTGCACGCGATTTCCGAGTTTGTGCAGTTGGTGGAAAAATACCGCGCCCGTTATCGGCAAGGCAACCTCAGCGGCGTGAGTGAGGATTTGGTGAAGGAGCTTGCTTATATCAAAGCTGTCGAAGAAGCGACTGTGGACGAGAAGGCGCGCGAGGCCAAAGTCATCAACGTGCGGGAGTTTTTGGGGAGCATCAAAAGATTCGAGCAGAACAGCGAAGACCCTTCGCTCGATGCGTTTTTGGATCGCATCAGCTTGATTTCGGACAGCGATTACCTGAATGAGAAAGTCGATCGCGCTATTTTTCTCACCGTGCATTCGGCGAAAGGCTTGGAGTTTCCATTCGTCTTTCTCTTCGGCATGAACGAAGGCCAGTTTCCCAGCACGCGCTCGATTGAGAACGGCAGCGTGGAAGAAGAGCGTCGCCTATGCTACGTCGCGGTCACGCGCGCGCAACGCGAGCTGACCGTGAGTTTTTCCACGAAGCGCACGCGCTACAAAGAAGTGCTGGAGATGCAGCCTTCGCGTTTTCTCAAAGAGATTCCCGCAGAAATTTTAGAGCAGCCATTGGAACATCTCACTTCCCCGGAACAAAAAGCCCAACGCGAAGCCGAGGAGCGCGAAGACATGGTCACGATGCTGCGGCGTTTTAGGGAAAATAATTTCAAGTTGTGAAAGAGCCGCTCCAATTTTGGCTTGGCCAAGGTTTCTGCATTCCACGGCCCAACCGTGGAAAGAACATATCTCAAAAGGTGGCGAGATTCAGCAAGATGCCCGCGCGAGATCAACGCTTCGGTGTGAACCAAAAGTATGCTTCAAAATCAAACGCCGATACTTTTACTCAGTCACCGCTTGCACGTCTCAAGTAATCTCTCCGCAGCAACGCTTGTATTTCTTTCCGCTGCCGCAGGGGCACGGCTCGTTGCGGCCGGTTTTTTTGGTGATGACGTTGATGCCGGGCTGGAGCTCGCCGGATAATTCCGCGGCGAGAAAAGTTTTGCACTCATCATATGCTATTCTCGCCCAAACTCTGAGCTCGTCCGTCGGCGGATGGCGCGCGAACTTTTTCAGAGTGCGGTAAGCTTCGATGCTGCCGCGATGCCCGAGCAGCATGAGGGCTTTTTTCTTTTCGAGCGTGGCCGCCTCCGGCTCGAACAGGATCTTTCCCAAGGTTTCCACCTCGTGCCGCGGCAGCGTGCGATAATTTTTCGGCAGCCAGTGATGGCTGTTGACGTATTCCCTTGTCGCCCGGCCCTGCGGACTGTTGGGATCATCGACAAAGGTAATCTGGCTGACCATGCCCGAAGCTTTCGCTACGGCCATCATCTCGGCCAGCTCATCTGCCGTCATCTCGCCGTGTAACTTCGGAAAATCTTCCGGTCGCATCGCGCCCTCCTTGTCGGATGAGAGAATCGAATTCAGAGCAAGATTTCCTGATTGCTGCAATTGGCTCCACGGGCGAGATTCTAACGATTTTTTTCTTGGATTGCAACAGAGGTTTCGTGCGAAGGAATACGAAAGGTATGGGGTGAAAAAACGAAGGGTGATGGGCGAACGGCGCGCTTCGTCTTTCGCCCATCACCTTTCACTCGTAACGCAACGCTTCAATCGGATTTGCCAGCGCGGCTTTGAGGGCTTGCGCGCTCACGGTGACGAGCGCGATGATCAACGCCAAGCCGCCGCCGAGCAGGAAGGGCGTGAAACCGAGGTTGATATGATAAGCGAAGTTTTGCAGCCACGTGCTCATCGCGAAGTAAGCAAACGGCGCGGCAACCAAAAAGGCGAACGCCACGAGCTTCGTGAATTCTTTCGAGAGCAGCAACAAAATCTCCGCGACGGTCGCGCCTAAAACTTTGCGAATGCCGATCTCGCGCGTGCGTTGTTCCGCTGTGAACGAAGCGAGTCCAAACAAGCCAAGACAGGCGACGAACAACGCGAGAAACGCGAAGCTGCTGAAAAGCTGCCCGAGCCTTTCTTCCGAACGATAGAGGCGATCAAAGTCTGCATCGAGAAAGCGATAGCTCAAAGGCAAGTCCGGCTCCAGCGCGCGCCATTGCGTTTGCACGAAACTCAACGTGTTCGCAACGCCGTTCGGAGCAATGCGAATCGCCGCGGTCCAAGACCATTCGGGCTTGATGTCCAACACCAACGGTTCGATCTTTTGGTGCAATGATCTGAAATTGAAATCCTTAACCACGCCGATTACTTGCCCCATTTCTTCATCCCACACTTTAAACGGCTTGCCGATGGGATCATCCCATCCCAGCTCGCGCACCGCAGTTTCATTCAAAATATATCCGCTCGTGGCATCGGTGGAAATCTCATTGGAGAAGTTGCGGCCTTGCAGCAGTTGCAAGCCCAAAGCTCCAATGGTTTGATGATCAACAAACATCGTATAAAAACTTTTACCGTCTTGATCTTTTTCCTGCCCCGGCCATTGATAACCGCGACTCGTGCCCACACGGCCCGGAACGCTGCCGGCAAGCGACACGTTGAGAACGTTCGCGCTGCTCAATAAATTTTGCCGGAACGTTTCGAAGCGCTCTTTGAGCGGAGCAGTCAGGCTGAGAAAAACGACCTGCTCTTTCTTGAAACCCAGATCGCGGCTTTTCATGTGGTGCAGTTGGTTGTAAACCGTGATGATCGCCACGAGCAAGAAGACCGCAATGCCGAATTGCACGACGATGAGGCTCTTGCGCAAAAGTGCGCCTTTCACCCCGCGCGTCATTTGCCCTTTCAAAACTTTGGCGGGATCAAAGGCAGACAAAACCATCGCGGGATAAATTCCCGCGAGCACGCCGGTGAAAAGTCCGAGGTCGATCAGCATGAGCAGCAAGCCGGTATCGGCAAACGGATCGAAGCTAATCGCGTGGCCCAAAATGTTACTGAGGAACGGCGCGAGAAGCTGCAACGAAGCCAACGCCAAAATCATGGCGAGCACGCTTGCGAGAGTTGACTCGCCAAACAATTGCAGCATCAATTGGCGACGATATGCGCCCACGACTTTGCGCACGCCGACCTCTCGCGCACGCAGCGCCGCGCGAGCCGTGGAGAGATTGATAAAGTTTATACCCGCGATGATCAAAATAAAAAACGCGACGGCGGAAAAAATGTACAGATACTTTTTGTCGCTATTCGTTCCCACGTCCCACGTCACATCAGTGGTGAGATGAATGTCGGTGAGCGGATGCAACGCCAACGCTGTGTTCTTCGCCGTATCTTCGCCGCGATACTTGCGCAGAAAGTCTGGAAACTTTGCGACAATGCTTTGCGGAGAAACATTGCGCGGCAACAGAAGATAGGTATAGTAATTGAAATTGATATACTCTTCGAGCGCGTTCTCGCCCATGAAGGCTTTGATCGTGCTGAACGAGGCGAGATAATCGAATTGCAAATGCGAATTGCTGGGAATGTTTTCCAAAATGCCGGTGACGCGCATCTCCCACTTCGCAGGGCCGTCGAGGAAAGTCATCGTTTTGCCCACCGGCCCTTCGTTGCCAAACCAAGCTTGCGCTGCCGCGGGCGTAAGCGCCATCGTGTTCGGCGCGGCCAGCGCGGTTTTGGGATCGCCTTGCCGCAACGGAAAGCTGAACACGTCAAAGACCGCAGCATCGGCGTAAAAAAATCCATCCACCGTGCGCGTCTCTGCGCCGTGCTTGAGATTCACGCGGCTGCTGTTGGTTAAGAAGCGCACGACTTCGAGATCGGGAAACTCCGCTTTCAAGTGCGGCGCATAACCCGCCGCGCTGATCGCCGAACGCTGCGTGGGATCTTGCGCGGGCGTGTGCAACAAACGATAAATGTGGCCGGCGTTCGCATGAAACCGGTCATAACTCAACTCATGCCGAACGTAGAGCACGATCACGAAACAGCACGCCAGCCCGATCGCCAGCCCGGCGACGTTGATGAAGGAATAGCCTTTGTGCTTGAAGAAATTTCTGATTGCAATGCGAAGGCAATGTTGAAACATGGTCTGGTTCCTGGTTGCTTGTTGCTCGTTGCTGGTTGCTCGTTGTTCGTTGTTCGTATTGCCAACAACCAGCAACTAGATTCATTCATAGCGAAGCGCTTCGACCGGATTCGCGAGCGCGGCTTTGAGGGTTTGATAGCTCACCGTGAGCAACGCAATCAATAACGCTGTGACGGCAGTGAGTATGAACATCAACCAACCCAACGAGGTGCGATAAACAAAACTTTGCAGCCATTGATTCATCGCATACCAAACCAGCGGCCATGCGATGAGATTGGCGACGAGCACCAAGTTCAAAAAATCTTTCGAGAGCAAGAGCAGCAATTGCCCGAGGGAAGCGCCGAGGACTTTGCGGATGCCGATCTCTTTGGTTTTGCGCTCGGCGGTGAAAGACGCCAAACCGAAAAGGCCGAGGCATGCGATGAAGATCGCGAGAACGGTGAAATAGCTGAAGATCGCGCTCAACTTTTCCTCGGCTTGATACATGCGGTTGAATTCGTCGTCGAGAAAGAAGTAATCGAACGGATGGTTGGCAGAGTATTTTTGCCAAACAGCTCGCGCATGCTCGATGGCTGTGGGAATGTTATCGGTGCGAATGCGCAAGGAGGCGTTCGTGCCCCAATTGCCACTCAACCGGATGAAAAGCGGCTGAATCTCCAGCCGAAGCGAGTGCATGTGAAAATTCTTCATCACTCCGATAACAGTGCCGTCGGTCTCGTCACCGGTGCCGAATGCTTTGCCCACAGCAGAATCCCAGCCGAGCATGTCGCGCAGCTTTTCGTTGATGATGTAAGCCTGCGTTGAGTCCGTTGAAAACGCGCGAGAGAAGTTGCGGCCTTCCACCAGCTCGATTTCAAACACGTCAAGAAAATCATAATCCACCGGCGTCATGTAACTCTGCAAGGCCGGTTGGCCTTCGCGTTCGGTCCAACCCAAACCGCTCGAAGACGCGATGTTGTTGGGCAAGTGGCCCGAGACCGTGACTTTGAGAATATTCGGATTCGCGAGCAAATCGTTTTTGATGAGATCGAACTTCTTGCGCGCTTCGCGATCGCGCATGCGCATCACCAAAACCTGCTCGCGATTGTAGCCGAGCTTTTTGCTCTTGATGTAATCCAACTGCCGCTGCACAGTCGCAGTGCAAAGAATCAATCCCACTGAAGCGGCGAATTGAAACACCACCAATCCGCTGCGCAAATACGAGCGGCCGCTGCCGTCTTTGACCTCCCCCTTCAAAACTTTTACGGGTTGAAAGGCCGTGAGCAATAACGCGGGATAACTTCCTGAGATGAAGCCCGCGAAGAAAATTGTCAGCAGTAATCCCGCGAACACATTGCCCTGCAAAAGCAAACCGAACGTCAACTCGCGCTCAACGAGTTTCGAAAAAGTCGGCAGAAACAATGCGACGACTAACAGCGCAATGAGCGCGGCAGTAATCGTCAATAACATTGACTCGCCGAGGAATTGTTTGAGCAGTTGCAAGCGGCTCGCGCCAACCACTTTGCGCATGCCCACTTCTTTCGCGCGCAGCGAGGAGCGGGCCGTGGTGAGATTCATGTAATTGATGCACGCCGTCAAAATGATGAGGATCGCAAGGCCGGAGAGCAGATAGATGTAGCGAATGTCGTTGTTCTTGCCGATGTCGAAGTTGATGTCCGAGTAGAGATGGATGTCTTTGAGCGGCTGCACGTAGTAGCGGTGCGGCTCGTCTTTGTCGCGCCAATCTTCGATGTGATACTTTTTCACGATGCCTTTCAACTTGGCGTCAAAGGCTTTCGAGTCGAAGCCGGGAGCGGCTAAGATATAATTGTAGTACGAGCTGTTGCCCCAGTTCATGAAACGGCTTTTATCGGGATTGATCGCGACTTCGGTTTGAAAAGAGAGCAGCGCATTGGGATGAAAGTGAGAATTTTGCGGCACCTCCTTCATCACACCGGTGACTTTGAGATCGTGACGGTCTTGATAGCGCAGCGCTTTGCCGAGGGGATTTTCGTTGCCGAAGTATTTGCGCACGAGGGTTTCAGAGAGCACGACGGCGAAAGGTTCATTCAGCGCAGTTTCAGGATCGCCTTGCAAAAGCGGGAAGGTGAATACTTTGAAAATCTCGGGATCAGCTAGAATGATTTCATTCTCATAAAAGCTTTTGTCGCCGACGGCAATCAAAACATTGTTATAATCATCAAGTGTGGTGGCGTGCAGCACCTCGGGAAATTCTTCCTTTAAGGTTTTGCCGAGCACGGCTTGCGTGACCGCAAAATGATCCGTGCCGAGAAAAACGTTGCCGGGTTGGTGCGCCACGACGCGATAGATGCGATCCGCGCTTTCATGATAACGATCAAAACTCTGCTCGAACTGCACGTAGAGCATGATCAACACAAAACACGCAATGCCGACCGCGAGCCCGGCGAGGTTGATGAGCGAAAATGTTTTGTGCTTGCGAAAATTCCGCCACGCGAGGAGGAGGTAATTTTTGAGCATAGTTTGGTTGCTGGTTGATGGTTACTGGTGGCTCGATACTTGGCTCTTTTTCTTCGTTGGTTCGTTGGCTCCTTGCTTTACTCGTACCGCAGCGCCTCCACGGGATTCGTCAACGCCGCTTTGATGGCTTGCGAGCTTACGGTCAACAATGCGATGATCAACGCCAAACAACCTGCTAGTGCGAATACCCATGGACTGAGAGCGATGCGATACGCGAAGTTTTGCAGCCAATGGTTCATCGCCAGCCATGCGAGCGGCAATGCGATGATGAATGCGAAGAGCACGAGTTTCAGAAAATCTTGCGAGAGCAAACCCACGAGATTCGCCACAGAGGCGCCGAGCACTTTACGCACGCCGATCTCTTTGGTGCGTTGCTCCGCGGTGAAGGAGGCCAAACCGAAAAGCCCGAGGCACGCGACGAAAATTGCCAACACCGCAAACGCGTTGATGAGGCTGCCCGCGCGCTGCTCGGAACGATAGAGCGCCTCGAACTCGCGGTCGAGAAAGGAAAACTCGAACGGGCTGTTCGGCGCAAACTCGCGCCATTGCGCGCGCATGAAAGCGAGCGTGTTTTGCAAATCCATCGCGCCGACTTTGACGAGCAGATGTTTGAACTCGCGCGGCTCGAGAAACATCGCGAGCGTCCCGATCGTTTCGTGCAATGAGGCAAAGTGAAAATCTTTGACCACGCCCACTACGCGGCCACGACGGCCATTCAAATCCATCCATTTTCCCACTGCTTCTTCCGCTTGCCAACCCAGAGCTTGCAACGCGCGTTCGTTGATCACATACACATAACCTTGTTCTTGTTTCCATGTTGAGGGAAACCCGGCACCGGCAATCAACTCAAGCCCGAGCGTTTTGATGATATCGCTATCGACTTGGTAGCCGGTCACCGAAGGATAATCCGCTTCCGCAAGACCTTCCGCAGCCATTGTGTAGCCGCCGAGCACGCGGCCCGGAAACCCCGCAGTGCCGGAGACGCTGAGGATGTTGGCATGTTGAGCAAGCGCGCCTTTCAATGCCGGATAATTCTCGCGAATGGTACGCTCGCGCATCGGCAAGATGAGCACATGCTCTTTAGCAAAGCCCAATTTCTTGCTGCGCATATAACCAAGCTGATCGGACACGACCATCGTACCGCTGATGAGCACGATGGCAATCACGAATTGCAGCACCACAAGACCCTTGCGAAAACCGCTGCCCTGGCCGCCCATCTTGCGCGCGGCTTTGAGCACGTGCGCAGCTTGAAAGTTCGAAAGGAAGAGCGCGGGATAACTGCCGGCAATGAGGCTCACCAGCAATCCGATGGCGATGATCATCAAAACAAAAGAAGAGTTGAGCAACGCGAAGGCCGCTAGACTTTTTCCGCTGAGAGAGTTGAAAGCCGGCAGCGCAAGCTCGACCATGAACACCGCGATGATGAGCGCAATCAGCGTCATCAGCCCGATCTCGCCGTAAAACTGCAACGCGAGCTGCGCCCGCGGCGCGCCGAGCACTTTGCGCACGCCGACTTCACGGGCGCGCCGCGCCGAACGCGCGGTCGCGAGATTCATGTAATTGATGCAGGCAATGAGCAAAAGCAGAAAGGCGATGGTCGAAAAGATATACACGTTCGTTATGTCGCCGTCCCAATAGAGATGAATGCGCGTAATTTTTTGCAGGGAGATTTTCTGAAAATAATCCGCAGCCTCGCTGCGCTTGAGAAACTCATTGCCCTGTGTTTCAAGCGCGGCAATGGGCGTGGCTTCGTTGAGCAAAACATAGGTGTATAAATTCGCCGAGCCCCACGTTTCGTTTTTCGCCCACTCGTTGGTGAGGCTGACATACGAAGCGAGAAAATCGAATTGTAGATGCGACTGGCGCGGCACGTCCGCAATCACACCGGTGACTTCGAAATCGAGCGCATTGTTGACGCGCAGCGTTTGCCCGAGGGGATTCGCGTTGCCGAAATATTTTTGCGCGAGGGTTTGCGTGAGCACGAGCGTGTTCGGCCGCGTCAAAGCCGTGGCGGGATTGCCGGAGACAAATGGAAAAGAGAAGACGAAGAACACCGTGGAGTCGGCATACATGAAACGCTCTTCCTGAAAAATTTTCTCGCCGTGACGCACGACCACTGCGCCGAATTTGGTGGTCTCATAAAAACGCGCGCTGCGTTCCACCTGCGGAAATTCGCGCTGAAATAGCGGCCCAACGATCGAAGGCGTGACCTCGAGCTTGCCGCGAGCGGTTTCCAGCGTGACGCGATAGATGCGGCCCGCGCGTTCGTGAAAGCGGTCGTAGCTCAACTCCTCCTGCACATAGAGCAGAATGAGCAGGCAGCCCGCAATACCGATGGCGAGGCCTAGAATGTTGATGAAGGAATAGCTGCGATGTTTGAGAAGATTGCGGAAGGCGAGTTTGAGATAGTTGGTGAGCACGACTCCTCCTCTGCTTGAGCAAAGCGCAGAGAGCATCGCGTGGCGTTTTGGGGGCGCGATACTTTCCGCATTTTGTTGTTCAGACACGGGAAGAGCCAAAAGGTTGCAGGGAAATTTTACTCAAGCCTGAACTCATCTTGCTTTAAACGTTTCGCGCGTTCTGAGCATCTTAATAATGTCACTTCCGCAAAAGGCTCGAAGCCTGCAAGAGTCATAACCCGGAGGCATCTGTCATGAACCGGCAATTTCGCAATCTTCGTCAAAACGTTCTGCTCGCCGCTGCCTTGATGCTCGCTTCCACTTTGCACGGGCAAACCTGGCCGCAATGGCGCGGGCCGCAGCGCGACGGGCACGTGCAAGACTTTTCGCTGCCCGCCACGTGGCCGGACAGTTTGCAACGCGTTTGGCGCATCACTGTGGGCGCGGGACTCTCTTCGCCCGTGGTTGCAGAAGAAAAAGTTTTTCTGCTCACGCGCGAAGGCGAGGACGAAATGGCGGCCTGCTACAATCTCGCAGATGGCAAGCAGGTCTGGCGGCAAACTTATATCTCGCCATTCATTCCCAATCCGCAAGCCGTGATCACGCGCTACTTCCCTTCTTCCCAAGGCAAGGGGCCATTTGCCACGCCGATCCTGCACAAGGGTTATCTCTACACGCTCGGCGTGGATCGCGTGCTCTCCTGTTTTGCCGCAAAGACCGGCGCGTTGCAATGGCGCAAGCAGTTCCTCAAACAACAAGTGCCGGACAAACTCGTTTATGAATGCCCCTCGTGCGGTTGCAGTGAAGACGGCAAAAAGTTTGATCAACCCGGAGAGTGCACCGATTGCCGCATGGGGTTGAGCCCGATAGGCATGGAAACCTCTGCAAGCTCGGGCGGCGGAAATTACTACGGCGCGGCCGCCTCGCCGTTGATCGAAGGCAAGCTCGGCATCGTCAACATCGGCAACCTCAACGGCGGCGAAATGATTGCATTCGATCTGCGCACCGGCGAAGAGAAATGGCGTTCCAAGAGCGCGCCGCCTTCTTCTTCCTCGCCGGTCATGGCCGAGCTGTTCGGCGTTCGGCAAGTCATCGTCTTGACGCGCGAAAATTTGATGGGACTCGAGGTGAAAAACGGACGGCAACTTTGGAGCTTCGCGCTGGAGTCGAACGCGCAAGTCGTCACGCCCATCGTGTTCGAAGATTTGGTCATCTTCTCCGCATATCGCAGTCCAACCACCGCGGTGCGCATCAAAAAAGCGGGCAGCACTTGGTCTGCAGATACCGCATGGAGCACGAATGAAGTCACGCTTTACACGAGCACGCCGGTGTTGGTCGGTGATAAACTCTACGGCCTGTCATATGCGAATCGCGGGCAATTTTTCGCGTTGGACGCGCGCAGCGGCAAAGTGGATTGGACCAGCGACGGCCGGCAAGCACAAGGGGCAGCGATCTTGCGCGTCGGCGCAACGCTTTGGGCGCTGACGGATGAAGCGAAACTCGGCACGATGGAGTGCAATGCGCAGGCATATCATCCGCTTAAAAACTATCAACTCGCGGAAAGTCCGATGTGGGCGCATCCCGTGCTGTGGGGCAAAAATATTTTGGTCAAAGATGAAACGAATCTCACGCTCTGGCGCATGGAATGAAAGCCTTGATGATGAATTATCAAGCTAGAAAATGCAAGCCAACTAAAGTTGGCTACCATTCCAGGGATATTAGTCATCTTATGAGTTTTGACTTTCAAATATTTCGCTCGGAGTAATAAAGCGGAGGTCGGCGACATCACCATTGCAAAATTCAGGTAGTAAAATGATGGCACTGATTACGTTTTGTTTCCTCGCGCTGCTGCTCCAAACGGTTCATGCGCAAAGCGCGCAAGACGAGCTTGCGCAGAGCCTCGAAGCTGAAGGCTTGCCCAACGTCATTCAAAAATACGAAGCGGCTTTACAACACGATCCGCACAACGAGGCCGCACGAACGATATTGAAGCGCCTCATCGCCGGAAATTACGGCCTGGCGCGCGAAGAGAGTTTGCGGCTGCGGCAAGTCGTGCGACAATACACGCATCTTTCAACTGAAGTGCTCGTCACACCCGAGGAACCCGGCGAGCCTCTTATTTTATCAGGCACAGTGCACAATGCTGAAGACCGCCCAATCGTCGGTGCACTCATTTATGTTTTTCATGCCGATACGAAAGGCTATTACACGCCCGTAGCCGCGATGGATGAACCCAACGCGCGCCTCTTCGGTTATATGAAAACCGATAGCGCCGGCCGTTATGAATTTCGCACGATTCGCCCCGGCGGTTATCCGCAAGCGCCGATCCCGCAGCACATTCATATGCTCGTGACCGCTCCCGGTTATCGCGATCATAAGTGCCAGTCCACTTGCCAACTCGTGTTCGAAGACGATCCGCGCATGGCGCAACTGGGCGAGCGCGTTGTGCTTGCTCTTTTCTTTTTGCCTTGTGCTTTTTGCTGTTCAATAAGGCGGGTCCGCCGGGCCTTCGTAGCCACACATACCCACGCGCGGCGAATTGACGAGCGGGACCGGATCACCGTAGTTGTCGTGCTCATGCTCCTCAACGTGCTCCTCGCATAAAACGCCCGATTTGTCCTCCTCAATCAAACATTCCATACAGAGCCATTGCGCCGTTTTTTTGCACTTCATGCACTGCTCTTTTGGCATCGCGTTGCGCGCCATGAGCGCGATGGGATGCCGTGTGGTGGGTTTGCCTTCGCGCGCTTCCACGGCTTGAATGAGCGTTTCAGAAGAGGTGCCGAAATCATAAATATGAGTGAGCGCCGTGCGCGGCTCAAACACTTCTTCGGCGCGGCGCGTCATCGCGAATTCTTTGCCGCGCCAGCCGTCGCTAGAAAATTGGCTCAAATGGCCGCAGCATTCCAGCCAAATCGCGCGCAGGTAATGATCCAAATCCTTCAACTTGGCGGACCCGCGCATTTCCAAATCCAGCCAAAATTCTTTGTTGTACTTGTCTTGCACGCGGAGATGATAGAGCGTTTCGGAACGGCCCTCTTTCTTTTCCGCTTTCTCGAGGGCGGCTAAACGTTGCGCGCAAGTTCGCAGATGTTTTACGATTCCGCTGCTGCTCACTTCTTGTTCGCAATAAGCGCAATGGCCTTGGGAAGCTGGACCGCGTGGCATGTTGGTCTCCGGTTTTGGGGGCGCTAATAATCTTTTGTTTAATGGGGAATCAAAGCTTCAAGCGATACGAATGCCGGTGCGCAAAATCTCACGGACGAAAAGATCGCTTTCGTTGAAGTCTTCGGGGCGATAGGGGTGGGGGTTCAATCGCGGTGTCGACGGCGATAACGGCGCGGTCGAGTTTACGACGATCATAAAAAGTCACGCCTTCAAAAGCCGTGGAAACGATGGCAAGGTCGATGTCGCTGTATTCCGAAGCGCGGTCTTTAGCCCATGAACCGAAAAGATAAACAGCCTCGATCGGAATGCCTTGTTCGCGCGTCTTTTCAACAAAACGATTTGCGCTTTCTAAAATTGCTTCAGAAGCCATTGCTGAAACTCCTTGATTGCTTCGAAATTCTCTTTCGCAAATTCGGGCGTGCAAATTTTATAGAATTCTCTTTTTTCGTCAGGATAACGCCCGCGCAAATAAAAATCGTTGAACTTGAGTAATTGGGCAATTTGATCATCGGTCAATTGCACAGGAATTTTTTCCGCGAGCTTTGCCAGATTATGAATGCGCGGATGAAGCTCGGGATAGTGTGCGCGAATCCACAGGGCTTTGAGAACTTTTTCTAAAACCATTTTCAAGACGTGCAAAATCTACAATCACTGTGCTTGAAAGGCAATGGCATTTTTCAACCCACTTCATCAGTGTCGATTTGCCCGGTCAAACGGCGGCTGAGGTGCGACCATGACATGCCCGTTGCTAAAACCAAAGAGAGAACGATGAGAATGATGTTCGAGATGGCGCGCGTGCCGCGCGGCGAGAAGACGTTCCAGTAAATCAACAGCCACACGAGGCCGCCAAAGAGCGCGAGCGTGAGCGCCACGCCCTTCATGCCCAGTGAACGCTGCGTGGCTTGCAAAAAGATGATCCATCCCACGAGCAGCGCCACAGCGGCGAGGAATTTGAGTGGATGAATCGCGGCGAACGAAAGCTCGGTCGCTTGCCTGAGAGGCACAATAGCCCAATGATAAAATGATAAACCTTCCGGATTGTACGTCGCATAAACCAAAACCAGCGCGAAGATCAGGCGCAGAAAAATCCCCAATCCACCGATACCTTCTTTGGGCATGATATCCTCTTTCATAAGCATGGTAAATTTTAAATTGCAAATTTGCAATTTAAAATTTGCAATTGCTGCAATGAGGCCACTCTAAACTAAAAATGCCGCGCCTCATCGGTGAGCGACGAGGCACGGCGTATTCATTCTTGCCTGCAAAAAATTTAGTTCACGCGGAAAAACTCGATGCGGCGATTTTTTTGACGCCCGTCTTCGGTATCGTTCGGAGCAATCGGCTTGTCCGGGCCGATGCCGCGCGCGGTGATGCGCGAAGCCGCAACGCCTTTTCGCACCAGCCAGGCTTTGACCGATTCGGCACGCGCCAGCGAAAGCCTCGTGTTCAGCGCTTTGCTCCCGCGATTGTCCGTGTGGCCGTGAATCTCCACCGCCATTTGCGGATACGCTTCGAGCGTGTTGAACGCCTTCGTCAAAACCTCTTCGGAGGCCGGTGTGAGATCGGCCTTGCCGGTCGCGAACACCACGCCCTCGAGCACGATCGGCGCGCCCGCTTCCACTTTCAAAATTTCTTTCTTCGGCACGTCGTCTTCCGCCACCAACGGGTTCGTGCCGTTCTTCAACTCCGTCGCATCCTCCACCGTGCCGTCGTCCGTGTCGGCTTTCAGCGGATTGGTTTTGTGCTTCGCCACCTCGTCGCCGTCTTTGAGAGAATCATTATCCGTGTCCGCTTTGAGCGCATCAGTTTTGTGCGTATTCACTTCCTCGCCGTCTTTCAAACCGTCGCCGTCGGTGTCCGCAACCGTGGCGTTGGTCTTCGTGGAATTGATTTCTTCGCCGTCGCTCAATCCGTCGCCGTCGGTATCAGCTTTGAGCGGAGCGGTTTTGTGCGTGTTCAGCTCGGCGCCGTCGGCAAGGCCGTCACCATCAGTGTCGGCTTTGTTGGGATTGGTTTTGTGCGCCATCAACTCGTCGCGGTCGTTCAAGCCGTCGCCGTCCGAATCCGCTTTCAACGCATCGGTTTTGTGCGTGTTGGCTTCTTCGCCGTCTTTAAGGCCGTCGCCGTCAGTGTCGGCGTTTTTGGGATCAGTGCCCAGCGCCTTCTCTTCTTTGTTGCTCAAACCGTCAGCGTCGGGATCTTGATTGCCGCGGCGATACCACGTCAAGCCTGCAGTGCCGGTTATGTACGCGTCGTCGGAGCTGGCTTCTTTGCTATCCAAGAGATCCGTGAACGCGTAGTGATACAAGCCGCGAAAATCGAGTGAAGCATTATCGGAGAGGCCGAAACTGACGCCGCCGCCGAAAGGAATCGACACGGAGTTGGTTTCATAAATGCGCTTGGGTTCATCGCGCGAATCGAGGCCGGAATATTCCGCGCCGGCAGCGAGGTAGGGACGAAAGCTGTGACTATTCACGAGGCCCAAACGGCCGAGCAAGCTCATGCCCGTGAGCTGCGAACGAAAACTTTGCGCGCCGGTTTTGCCCGCGATACGTCCGACGTTCAGCGCGACTTCGGCAGAGAAGCGATTGCTGAGAAAGTGCTCGCCGAACACGCTAAAGTAAGGACGAAACTCCGCGGAATCAAAATCATCGCCTTGATAGTTGGTCGCGCCGCCGCGCGCGCCGATGGCGACCGTGCCGGCCATGTCTTGCGCGAACGTCAATGAAGCGAGAGCCGGCAGCGCTAGTAGAAAAATACCCAGCTTGTACTTCATAACTCCTCCTCTTGATGAGATGTTAAAAGCTCGAACGTTTCATCTAGATCTCGAACAGCGCAGATCAATCTTGTCAAGTTATGTGCCAAGGGCCCGCAAGCATGGCAGCGTTCGCGTTAAATTTGTTTTTGACAAAGCCGGGGTTGTGACTTCGCTCGCATCGCTTGAAGCACGATGCAACGTTGCGCCGTGCGAGATGCCCCGATGAGCGTTTTGAAACGGGGCAGATACCCCGCTGGGACAATCTTTATCCACAAGAGCAAAAGCTTTTCTGTAAGTGGATGGTTCGAATATAGCGGATAGAGCCCGTGGTTTTATCCCCATATTCGAAGAATCCGCTTACAGAAAAATTTTTCAATAAACGAGATTTCACTTAAAAGGTGATTTCAACGCACGACCGTGAGCTTGCGCACTGCGACATAATCCGCGGCAGCGATCTTGTAAAAGTACAGCCCGTTGCCCACGAGCGCGCCGCTTTCATCGCGGCCATCCCAGCGTGTTTCGTGCGCGCCCGGAGCCATCGTTTGATTCACGAGCGTGCGCACGGCGCGGCCGAGGATATCATACACACGCAACGTGACCCAAACTGCGCTGCGCCCGTGTGCGGGAATATCATAAGCAACCTTGGCGATCCTCGCGCTCGCGGCTCCGTGCGCCAGAGAGAATGGATTCGGATAGCTCTGGCCCAAGGAAAATGCCGTGGGTAATGCAAGCGGCGCGAGTTGCTCATCGACTGCCGAAGTTTGTGTGACAGTGAGTACTACGGCAACCGGGCGAATAGAGTTGTTCGGATCGTTGCTCTGCACTTCCAACCGCGCGATGTTTTGTCCGAGGCTGGCAGAATCGCTGTCAAAAAATAGCGTAACCGTATCGGCCTTTCCCGGCGCCAAAGTTCCCGCAAGCCGCGAAGGCGTCAGCCAGGGGAAATCAAACACGGTGAAGTTTCGAAGTTGTTCTTGGAGCGCATACACCAACGTGTCTTGCGTGCCCGTGTTCGTGATGAGCAAGTTGCGCTCGCGCGTTTCTCCGCGCCGCGCGGAAACCGTAATAGCCGCCGTCGAGAGCTGCAAGTTCGGCGCTTCCGGGCCGACCGTAACCGCCGCTATCACTAAATTATAGTGGCCGTATTTCACGTTGCTATTGCTCGGGCTGCGGCGCGAGCGAATGAACAAAGGCCCGTTCTGCGCCGGTTGGAATTGCACGTCCGAGCGCAAAACTTCAAAGGCATTGTTCTGTCCGGCCTGCGGCGTGCCGACGTTGTCGTTCGCCGCCAACTCAACGCTCTCGGCGTCGTGTACGCTGAGATACGTGTCCGCGCCGTCGCGCATGGTATTCGTGCTGATGCTGTATTTCACGCTCGCAAAAGCGTCGAAGGCCAGCCAGTCTTCATCGCCTTGGGGATAATGCGTGTGATGAGTGGCGGCTCCGGAGCCCACTTGCGCGAAAGAGAGGCGCACGGCTTGCGTCTGCGTGTTGTCACCTTCAAAAGCATCCGGGAAAAATTGCACATTGTGATTGCCGAAGAACATTTGCCGCAGTGTTTCGGTTTGAGGATTGGAGACCCCAAGATTCCACGTATCAAAAAAATCTTCCAACGATTGCGGCTCGGTTAAGCCGGACATCGCCAAAGAAGCTGTCAGCCATGTGTCGCTGAAAGCGCGCGTCATTTGATAGCCCGGCTCATCGTCCACGCCCGGCGTGAAGTCCGGCGTGCTCGGGCCGTCGGTCATGTCCCACAGCGCCGACTGCACCGCATTTTCCGAGGAGGCGCTCTCACCGGTTCGCAATTCGAGATCATAAGAGAAGCTGAGGTTTCCGGGCGTGGAATCACCCACGGAGTTGACATAGGTATTGGGATGCAAATCGCCGCGCCACAGCCGCACATTCGAGCCCCAAAACGTTGCCCAGCCTTCGCCCCAAGAGAGCAGCGGGTTTTGCGCGTTGTCGCCGATGAAATGCCGGTCGCCGGGATTATCGTCGAAATCTCCGAAGTTTCTTTCGATGTAGTGGCCCAGCTCGTGAAGAATGATCGTATCATCATAGCCGTAATCCGGGCCTAAAAAAATGCCGCCGCCGGGGCCCGCATTGGAATTGTAATACGCAAAATCATCCGTGCGCGTGATGTCGAAGTTGATGACGGTTTTAATGGACTGCGCCGGGCGCGCGCCATCGACGAGTTGCAAGAAATCTGCGCAATCCAAAATCGTGTCATAGGTGTTGAACGGCTCTCCGCCTTGATGATAACGCGCCACCGCGCTTCCCATGGCAATATCCTGACTCGGACTGTGATTGGCAAACACGCCGCCTTCGAACGCGTGCGGCGTGTTGCCGTTCCGGTTCGTGCTGGTTTGCACGACCACGGCTTGAAACAAATTCGGCGTGTTGTTGCTGTTCGCCACCACGAGAATGGCGATAGCGCGGGTTTGATTGTCGGGCACGGCGACTTCAAACTCGCCGTTGAGATCGGTCGCGCCTTGCGCGAGCACGGTGTTGGTATTTTGATCAAGGATCAACACGTCCGCCAAACGAATCGGTTTTTCCGGACGGCGCCCGGTGAAGCCGCTGAGATCGATTTCGAGGTCTTGATAAAGAAAACGTCCGCGCGCCGTGAAATCCGCGTGAAGCGCAGTCGCGCTGAAGAAAACGAGAAGCAGCATGGAGCAAGCAAGGCTTCGTAAACAACGCATGTGAGGGCTCCTATTCAAAAGAAATTTGCACCGCAAGTTTGTAATGGTCACTAGTTCCGCTTCGTCAGATGATCTCGTTTGGCCCACTAAACCCGCGGAATACACTAAAAAAACTTTTCGTGTTTTTGGTGTGTTTCGTGGGCAAAAACTTTGCGCGCGAATATGTCGAACTATGATTACGGCCAAAGATCGACAACAACTTTATTGTGAAACTTTCGCGCGATGAACGTGAATGCTCTCCACGTTTTTGTAGCCTTGCACCGCGCGAGTTTGCGCCTGCTTTTGCAAACGCTGCTCGGGATCGAGATATGCGCTCGCGCCTTGCGAGTAATTGCGCCCGTCGGCAACAATCGCGGCTTTGGCAATGACGAAGCCGGGTTTGGTGTCTTTCAAGCGCAGAGCAAAATCCATTTGGCCCGTTTGTCCCGCTTTCAGCTCCCCTTCCCAAATTGCGTTGCCGCTTTGCCATTCCGCGTCTTTGGGCAAAACGATTGTGATTTTGACTTTCGCTTGTTCGAACTTGGAGGTGAAATCTACGTGAATTTGCGCCACGTTCGTCGTTGGCTCAAGCTCCGTTACCGTCACTTGCAAATCCAGCGGCAAAGATATGCCGACGTCCAACGGCAATGCTGCTTGGGTATTCGCAAGCGTCGTGCTGTGCCGCTCTTGGCGGTCGGCGCAGCCTTGCAAAACGATGAAGCTACAGAGACAAAAAGCCGTCATCCAAAAAGATTTGCGCATGGCGTGAGACCTCCGTTGAAGGTTTATACTTGTCAGGGTTTAACTTTCGCTCAAAATCTAGGCTGTCATTCCGTAGGAACCTTTCCTAGTACTCATATCAAAACCTATTTTGAGATTGGAATCGAGCGCGAGGGAAGGTTCTTTCAGAATGACATTTATGAGCAAGGTTCTGGCTTAACTTTGTAGTATTCTAAAACAGGAACCTTGCTCGCGCGCGTCGCGATGAATGTCTAGTACTACAACGTTAAGTCAGCACAGCCTCCTCAACCTGTCATTCTGAAAGAAACTTTTTAAGCACTGGAATCAACCTTCAAATGGACTTCATGCCGAGCGCTTAAAAAGGTTCCTTCTGAATGACATTCGAGTTTTGGGGCGAAATCCCGAACTTAACGTTGTAGTACTAGGTGTATTTCGCACGCAGCCACACCTTTACCTTCTCTCCGGCAAAGCGCAAAACGCGCCTTCGGAAAAATCCATAGAAGCGATGCCAAAGGCATGATCGAAACGCGCGCGATAGTTTTCCCACGCGATGACCGCGGTCAATTCCACCAACTGCTTCTCATTAAAATTTTCACGCATAGCGTGGAAGAGCGCGTCCGGCGCTTCTACCGGCGTCTTCGTCATCGCCACAGCATAATGCAAAACGAGTTTCTCCGTCTCGTCGAACGCGGCGCTCGTTTCGAAGTCAATCAAGCCGCGCAGTTGTTCTTCACTCACGCCCAGCTTTCTGCTCACGGCAGAGCCGATATCGATTCAATAAGGGCAGCCGATCATCATCGCGGCTTTGAGCGAGGCGAGACTTTTGAGCTTGGCCGGAACGCTCGACATCGCATTCATGCCCAGCTCCATTTGCCCCAAGCCGAAGAGCAAGCGCGGCTGGTGCGCCGTAATTTTCAGCGGCTCGACCAAACGCGCCGCACCGGTGAGCTTGCCCACGGTGCGCTTGGCAAGGCCATAAATAATTTTGACGAGCGGGTTCGCTTGTTTGGGTTCAATGCCTGCAATGCGCGCCATGATTCCCTTCCTTGCGTTATTTAAAAGCACAAGCTTTTTCTGTAAGCGGATTTTACGAATAGCGCGGACAAAGCAAAGAGCTTTTCATTCGCGCCAATTCGCGTTCATTCGCGGTTGTCTTTTTTTTGATCACAACCCGGGAATTTTATACAGCGCAAAATTCGAAAGCGCCGGGCAGGCGCGCGCTTGCGCGATATTCAATCGTACTTTGTTGGTCGTCACCGAAGGGAAACGCAGCAGGCGTTTGTGGCCGATACTCGTGCCTACCGCGACGATCTGCCACTCAGCATCAATCCAAGCTTCCAGCGCAAAGGCCTCGACGCGCTGCCCCAACGCGATATACTCTTGCAGCATGATACAATTCAACTCTTGCGGCTTTTTCAGCTCAATGATAAAAGAGGCGGCGGTAACGTTGTCATCAGTAGTCCAATACGTGCCGTCGTTTTCATCAATCGCTTTGGGCGCGCCGTAGTGCGAAGCGTTGCCGCGCACCTGCGAGGCCGTTGCCGTTGCGCCGCGCGCAAAATTCACGGCGAACGTTTCATCCAACTTGCGTTTGAGCCCGCGCAATTCCTTTTCATCATTTTCATGAAGGCGGCCGCGACGATCGGGCGGCAGATTCAAGAGCAATGAAGCGCCGCGCCCGACGGATTTGAAATAAAGATCGAACAAGGTCTCCGCGGACTTCACCAACGAATCTTGCGCGCTGTGATAAAACCAGCCGGGCCGTATCGAAACGTCGCACTCTGCGGGCAGCCATTGCGTGCCCTCGCGATGGCCTTCGATACCTTCGCGATAACGCGTGTCACCGGGCGCAGGCTCGCCGCCGTCTTCGCCCACCGGCGAATACGTTGCCCAACACGTCTCGCCCGCGTAGCCGTTTTCATTTCCCACCCAACGAATATCCGGGCCAACGTCGCTGAAGATCACGGCATTCGGTTGCAGCTCGCGCACGAGGGCCCATGTTTGCAGCCAATCGTAATAAGTCTTTTTGTCGATGAAGCGCGTTTCGCGCGCGCCGCCATAATAACCATCGCCGCCGTTCGCGCCGTCGTGCCACACTTCGAAAATGCCGCCGTAGTTCGTGAGCAGCTCGCGCAATTGATTGCGATAATACGTCACATATTCCGGCTTGCCATAATCTTGGTGATTGCGATCCCACGGCGAAAGATACACGCCGAACTCGAGACCGTGTTGCCGGCATGCCTCTGCCAACTCTTTTACGACATCGCCCTTGCCTTCGCGCCACGGACTGTTCTTCACGGAATGCTCGGTGTATTGCGAAGGCCATAAACAAAAACCATCGTGATGCTTGGCCGTGAGAATCAATGCCTTCATGCCGACTTCTTTGATTGTGCGCGCGATGTGATCGGCGTCAAACTCAGTGGGATTAAACAACGCGGGCGCTTCGTCGCCATAGCCCCATTCGCGATCGGTAAAAGTATTCATATTGAAGTGCATGAACGCGTAGTATTCCAATTCATGCCAAGCCAATTGCCGCGCGGAGGGAATCGGACCAAAGGATTGAGGAGGAGGAGTTGTGGAGCAGCTTGCGAAAAGTAAGGCGAAAGAGAAAATTGCTGCGGAGGTTTTCACAATGTCACCTACGTTTAGGATTGCTCACCAAACGAAGATGTCATTCTGGAAGAACCTTCCCTCGCACTGGAAACTTCTCACAAAACAAGTCGAGTCTCAAGCACTAGGGAAGGTTCTTCCAGAATGACAATAGAAAAAATCATTTAGAAATCAACATTGATCGCGCTCGATGGTTTCGTGCGCCGCCGGAACTGCGGTGATTTTGAATCCCGCAAGGCTCACGTTTTCGCCGTCATTCAAACCGAGCGGAAGGCTTGCCGCAATTTTCAAACGCTCCGTCACGAACGCGCGATTGGCCTCAGGAATGACGAGCTTCAGCTTGTCATTCGCGCGCAGCAACGGCGCGAGCGTTTCCGCGTCGAGATGATCGGTGTGATTATGGCTCGAAGTGACGACGTCGATGAAATCGAGTTGCGCGGGATCGATCACCAACTCCGTCATGCGCACGTGCGGCAAATTCGTGTTCGCATATTTCGTGGTGAGCGCGTCTGAAAGATACGGGTCGAGCAAAAGGTGCCGGCCCTGCCATTGCAAAAGATAACCGCTTTGGCCCAGCCACCAAAGGTGGAAATGTTCGCGCGCATTCGCTGCCGCGCGAATATCATCGAGCAAGACACGGTCTTTTAGTTTTGGCAATATCATAATGGTTAGGATGAATGGAGTCGCCAATGGATAGAACCGAATTTTGCAACGAAAGAGCCCAATGAATATTGATTTTCAAATTCGGCCACCACGCCCGGAGTTGTCATTCAGGAGGAATCCTTTTTAGCTCTGGGCGTCAATTCCAGTTCTTAAAAAGATTCTTTCTGAATGACAGTTATGAATTACTTCACCTTCGGTCCCGCCGCGCGAATCTCCTGCGACACGTCTTTATCAAACTGTTCGAAATTTTTATGGAACAGTCCCGCGAGGTGTTTGGCCTTTTCATCATAAGCCGAAGGGTTTTTCCAGGTATTGCGCGGCTTCAAAACCTCCGCGGGTACGTCCGGGCACGATTGCGGAATGTGCAAACCAAAGATGGGATCTTCCTCCGTCGCCACTTGCGCGAGCCGCCCATCCAGCGCGGCGCTCACCATCGCGCGTGTATATGCGATCTTCATGCGCTGCCCCTCGCCGAAAGGCCCGCCGGTCCAGCCGGTATTCACCAGCCAACACGTGACTTTGTGCTTTGCGATTTTTTCGCCGAGCATGTTCGCATACACGGTCGGGTGCAAAGCCATGAACGGCGCGCCGAAACACGTGCTGAATGTGGCTTGCGGTTCTTTGCCGAGCCCCTTCTCCGTGCCCGCCACTTTCGCGGTATAGCCCGAAAGAAAATGATACATCGCTTGCGTGGAAGTCAATCTTGAAATCGGCGGCATCACGCCGAACGCATCCGCGGTGAGCATGACGATATTCACGGGATGCCCGCCGCGCCCGCTCGGCTCGTGATTGGGAATGTAGCCGATGGGATAAGCCGCGCGCGTGTTTTCGGTGAGCGAAGCATCGTTCAAATCGAGGCGGCGCGTGTAAGCATCATACGTGACGTTTTCGAGAATCGTGCCGAAACGGCGCGTGGTTTCATAAATCTCCGGCTCGGCCTCTTTGGAAAGCCGAATCACTTTCGCGTAGCATCCGCCTTCGAAGTTGAACACGCCCGCGTCGCTCCACCCGTGCTCGTCGTCGCCGATCAAACGGCGATTCGGATCCGCGGACAACGTGGTTTTGCCCGTGCCCGAAAGCCCGAAGAACACCGCAACGTCGCCGTGCTTGCCGATGTTGGCTGAGCAGTGCATCGAGAGCACCTCTTGCAGCGGCAGGAGATAATTCAACACCGTGAAAATGGATTTTTTGATTTCGCCCGCGTAGCTCGTGCCGCCGATCAGCACCAACCGCTTGCCGAAATTCACGATGATGAACACTTCGGAGTTGGTGTTATCGACTTCCGGCACGGCGTGAAAGCGCGGCATGTTGATCACCGTAAACTCCGGCTTGTGATTCACCAACTCTTCGAGCTGGGGGCGCACGAACAGATTGCGCGCGAAGAGATTGTGCCATGCGGTTTCATTGATCACGCGAATCGGCAGGCGATAACGCGGATCGGTTCCGGCGTAAAGGTCTTGCACGAAAATTTCTTTGTTCTGCATGTAGGAAATCATGCGCTGCTGCAAGCCGTCGAAACGGTCCGAATCGATGGGGCGATTGACTTTTCCCCACCAAATGTTGCTTTCGCTGGAAGGTTCTTTGACGAGATATTTATCGTTGGGAGAGCGGCCGGTGTGATGGCCGGTGCGCACCACGAGCGGTCCGAGATGGGCGGTGCTGCCTTCGCGGCGGCGAAGGGCTTCATCATAAAGCGCGGCAGAGGTCAAATTCCAATATTGCTGGTTTACGTTGCGAATGCCGTGAATCTCCAGACCATGCTGGCTCTGCGTAACCAAGTTGGACGACATAGCTGCGCCTCCTCGCTCGTTTGGGTTCAGAAGATGAGACCGTGAGACCTGTTGCGTTGCTAGTGGCTTTTGACGTGAAAGCAGGATCGCGAAAGCCTGCGCGCGCTTTTTCGCGGCGGCAATATATAGAAAGAAAATCCGCAAATGCAATTCGGAAATTCACGCCGTGATGAGCCCGGAGTCAAAAAGGCGAAAAGCTCCGCCCACGAATTGCAGTCCGACAGATTTGAAACTTCAAAATCATTTCTGTGGGATTTCATTTCGGCGGGCGAAACGTTTTGTTTTTTTGGCAGGATGATTTATCGGCAGAATCATTTCACATCATTCTGCGCGAAATTATTCTGCTAAAAATTTGGCGATCAGCTCCGCCAGCTCGCCGAAATTTTTGTTCATCACGCTCGGGCCGAATTGATTCAGATCGATCTCGCGCGCGAGCTTCAGCTCTTCTTCGAGATACACGAGGAAATCCACCAAATCCAAACTGTCTTGCAGCAACGAGGTCACGGGCTGCTCACGCAAAGTCGCGAGGTCCGGCTGCGGCTCCCTGCCCGTAAAATATTTTCCCATCAAACTCATGAGGCGTTGCGCATCCATGTCATGCTTCCTTTCGCACACGGCCGTAAATGACGTTGAAGCCCGCGCCCATGGTCAACAAGTTGATCGCGGCTCCTTGCGGCGCAGCCTTCGCCGTTTCTTTGAGAATGTGAATCAGGCTCGCGCTGCTCATGTTGGAATAGCAACGATAGTGCTCGAGCGAAGGTTGCAACGCTTCGTTCGGAATGCCGAGCTTGCGGCCGAGGCGCACGAGCAACGAAATGCCCGCCGGATGAATCGCCCAACGCGGCTCGTCTTTCCAATCCGCTTCGGTTTCGTGCAACGCGTTCATCACAAAATTGCGCACGTCGTTGTTGAAAGTCTTTTCATCCGCCAGCGCGAACGTGTAATAGCGGCGATAATCCCAACGAATCAAATCAAGGCCGGCCTCCGCTTGTTGCTGATAGCGCAAATCTTCGAGCGCCAATGCCATGCGGCCTTGCGCGCGATTGTTTGAAATCATCATCGCCGCAGCGCCGTCGCCGAACGTGCAGTTGCCTTGCCAAATATCCATACGCGCGCTCGTCATATCGAGCAACGTGGAGGGCAGTTCCACGGCGACGATCAAAATATTTTTGAAAGAATCATCAAGCGACTTGGCGAGATTCAGCGCCTTCGAGCTGCCGGTACAGCCAACGTTGCCCAAATCGATCATCATGCTATCACGTCGCAGCGCTCCGTTGAGCCGGCGCGCGAGGCGATAGCTGATACCCGGCATGAGATTGCCGGTCGAGGTCGTCGTGAGCACGGCATCGAAAACGACGCGCGCGGCTTCGGCGACCGCTCGAATTTGTTCGGCCAAAATTTCGAGCGCGCGCTCGACTCCGGCTTGAAACAGCGCGGCGCGGCTGGCGAAGTTGCCCATGTCATCCAAATGCGGCGCGAACATATAACGCGTGCGTTGGCCCACCAAACCATATTGCACGAAGCTGCGCAGTTCGGCGAGCCGAGCGGAATCCAACGGGAGTTTGGCGAGATAGGGTTCGAAAATTTTGAAGAGAGCGGTGTTGTCAATCGGTTGGCCGAGCGTGGCCGTGAAGATCTCGTTGAGGTAACGCATGCGAGGAGTTCAGTTCTCGGTGACGATGAGATGCTGAAAAAGATTTGACGCGGCCAAGATAATGTGGGAAGAGGAAAAATGCAAACGGCGAAATTTCTTGAAGTCCGACTTGGGTAAAACGATTTCTTTCATGGCTTCGGCAAAATTCGCAAGCCTTGCGCGCCTTTCAAATCCAGCCGGAAGAGGCCGCCGCGCGTGGTGTTTTCTTCGCCCAATGCGCCGGTGATATAAAGTTGGTCGAGATTCGGGCCGCCAAACGCAACGTTGCTCGTCGTGAGATTGCCGCCCGGGTAGCGGCGCAACACTTTGCCCTCGGGACTCAGAACTTGCACTTGCCGCATGCCATAATGCGCGACGTAAAGATTGCCGTCTTGATCCAAGCAAATGCCATCGGGCTGATTATCAATCTGCTCTCCGGTCTTCGTCGGCAAAGTCGCGAAAATTTTTCTTTCTCCCACTTTACCTGGCGCGAGGACTTCATAAGCAAGAATGCGGTTGTGATTGCTCTCGCACACCAGTAACGTCTTGCCCTCGGGACGAAGTACGAGGCCGTTGGGGAATGCCAATCCTTCCGCGATGAGATGCGTCTGCCCTCCTGCATCAACATAATGTGCCGTGCCAATCGGGTTCTTGGCATTCGAGCCGCCGGGGTCAGTGAAGTAAAAGCCTCCGTTCGAATCCAAAGTCAAATCGTTCGGGGCGCGTAAGGGCTTGCCCTCGCACTCGGCAGAGGCCTTGCCTATAATTTCCCCGTTCGCACTCAAGCGCAAAACTGCGTGATGACTGCCATCGCAAACCAGGTGCGTGCCATCGGCCAAAACCTTATGGCCATTGGGCGCGCCGGTCTTGGCCCAAGCCGTTGCCTCGCCCTCGGCGCTGACGCGATAGATCGTCCCGTTGAGAACGTCGGAGATAAAAGCATTGCCGCTTTGATCGAAGACAATGCCTTCACTATAGCCGGGCACCTCAACGACTTTGGCGAGCTTCACGCTTTTCTCGGAGGGGAGATCAGTTGTCAATGCGACGACGATCATGGAGAGCGAAACGAATAGGGCGGTTTTCATTGCGGGCCTCGCGTTGGGTCAACGTATTTTTAATCCAAACTAACGGATGGCAGTGAAGCTACACAAGTAATCTGTATTTGGCAAGAGCCGCCAAAATACAAAAACACTGCGCTTTTGCAAGTTTTGCGAAGGGGCGGGCCCGTTGCTACGGAAAAACCGCTTGCTTTAACGTTCAAAGTTCTTTATCATCGTTCTCGATAAATTTAGTGCAAACTATTTTTTGAGCTTGAAGTCGAGCACTCAACTCGTGCTTCGGGTTCGTTTCAATAAAACAAAAGTTCTTTGACAACTGGTAACAGCCAACATTTGGCCAACCCTGCTCGGCAGGCTGCGCTTGCAATATCAAACGAGAAGTTGCTTGGTGTTGTAAAAGCGGCTCAAGAGCAGCGTCGCTTGTTCATCGCTTTTCGAACAAGCCACGACCAGTCAAACTTAAAACCTCTCAGGGAGTGACAACAAACGCTCGTGTTCGCACGGAGACGGGGTTGGACTCCCGAGAAAATTCAAGGAATGATATGAGGAAAGAGATTTTTATCAATTCCTCGGTTGGCGAAACGAGGATCGCAATCCTCGAAGACTCGAGACTGGTGGAACTCTTAACCGAGCGGCCTGAAAATGAGCGCATGGTGGGAGACATCTATCTGGGGAAAGTCGTCAATGTGGTGAAGGGGATGCGCGCCGCATTCGTGGATATCGGACAGGAACAAGATGCGTTCCTCCATTTCAGCGATATCGGCGAAACGCTGTACGACTATCGCGCGTTCTTGGAGCCGGAAGAAGGCTCGCAAAACGGGCAATACCAGCCACGCGGCGATCGGGATCATCATCGCCCCATACCCAAAGAAGGCCAGGAGATTCTGGTTCAAATCATCAAGGAGCCGATCAGCACGAAGGGTTGCCGCATCACGACGGAGTTGTCGGTGCCCGGCAGATACATGGTGCTCGCTCCCAATGGTGACATCGAAGGCGTTTCAAAAAAAATCATGAATATCAAAGAGCGGCGGCGGCTCAAGAAGGTCGTCCAGACTCTGCGTCCGGAAGGTTTCGGTTTGATCATCCGCACGGTCGCAGAGGACAAAGACGAAGAAACTTTGCGCGCCGATCTTGACAACGTGCTCAAAACCTGGCGCAAAACCCAGGAACGCCTCAAGACTGACAAGCCTCCTTCTCTGGTGTATAAAGACCTGAGCATGGCTTCCAGCGTGATTCGTGACTTGTTCACGCTGGACATCGATCGCGTCGTTGTCGATTCGCGGAAACTGCACCAACAGACGATTCAATACCTCAAAGAAGTCACACCCCAGCTCATTGATCGGGTAGAGTTGTATCGCGGCAAGAAGCCGTTGTTCGACATGTATGGCATCGAGCAAGAAATCGACAAGAGTCTCGCGCGAAAAATCTGGACGAAGAGCGGAGGGTACATCCTCTTCGACCACGCAGAAGCGCTCTCTGCCATCGACGTCAACAGCGGCAAATTCATGGGCCGAGCGCACCATGATGAAAACGCCTTGCGCATCAACCTCGAGGCCGCAAAAGAAATTGCCAGACAGCTTCGCTTGCGCGACATCGGCGGCATCATCGTCGTGGATTTCATCGATATGACCGATATGCGCTGCCGCAAGCGTTTGCAAGACGAGTTCCGCAGAGAATTGCGAAAAGATCGTGCGCAATCGAGCATCAGCGCCATCAGCGAATTTGGCCTGATCGAGATGACGCGTGAAAGAGTTCGCCCGAGTTTGTTGTTCTCCTACACCGAAACGTGCCCGACTTGCGAAGGCACGGGCCGGATGGTCTCCAAGCCCACAGTGCTCACTCGTATGGAGCGCTGGCTCATGAGATACAAAGTCATCGGCGGCGAACGCAACTTGGGCGTGATGGTTCATTCTGAAATGGCAAAGTTTCTCACGGAAGGCTTGCGCAGCCGTATCCGCCGCTTGATGTGGCGCTACTGGCTCAAAATTCAAGTGCTCCCGGATGACGCCTTGCGAATGGAAGAATTCAAGTTCATCTCCAAACGTGACGGCAAAGAAATCGCGATTTAAGGCGCGCCGCAACACGAGCCATAACTCCCAAACTTCACGCAAATTGCGACAAATTTCGCCTTGACAAAAAGCGGGGTCATGTTTATATTGCCCCCGCTTTTTTTATTTTCATGAGCATAATTTTATCGTCAAAGGAGTGCTTCGATGTACGCGATGGTTGAAATCAGCGGTCAGCAGTTTAGAGTAGAAAAAGACAAAACCATTAAGACGCAAAAACTCGCAGGCGAAGTCGGCGACAACGTTACTTTTGAACAGGTCCTGTTAGTGGGTGATGGCGAGCAAGTGCGAATCGGCCGGCCCGTCGTAACGGGCGCGAACGTCGCCGGAACTATCGTCGATCAATTCCGCGACGAGAAAGTCATCATCTTCAAAAAGAAACGCCGCAAAAGTTATCGCCGCAAAAACGGGCACAGACAATCTCTGACCAAAGTTCGCATTGATACGATCACTTTGTAACGCAGACTTCCAGTCTGCAAACCAAGCAGGCAAGATGCCTGCGCTACTTCGCATTGACGCGATTAGCTTGTAACGCAGACTTCCAGTCTGCAATTAAGCAGTCCCGACGTTTCTGGACTGCGCTACAAAAAGGAGCAAAACGCATGGCACATAAAAAAGGGGTTGGCAGTTCGCGCAACGGTCGCGATAGCAATCCGCAATTTTTGGGCGTCAAAAGATACGATGGGCAAGTCGTGAAAGCGGGCAACATTTTGATTCGTCAACGCGGCACGCGCATCCATCCCGGCGACAATGTGGGCAAAGGCAGCGACGACACGTTGTTCGCTTTGGTCGACGGCAAAGTCAAATTTCAACGCTTGGACAGATTCAGGAAAAAAGTCAGCATTCTGCCCGCCTAAAATTGCGCATCGCAATCAAAAGCATTCTAAATTTTAAATTGAAAATTTTCAATTTAAAATTTACAATAAGGCCGTTGTTATGAAACGATTCGAAACGAGGTCAAGTTACCACCCAACTTGGCCTTTTTTATTTTAACCAGGAAATGGAGACTCATATGAAGATCACCGTTGTCGGTGCCGGGCACGTCGGCGCAACCACTGCTTTGCGTCTCGCCGAAAAAAGATTGGCCAATGAAGTCGTGGTCATTGACATTCTCGAAGGCATTCCGATGGGCAAAGCGCTCGACTTGTGGGAATCTGCGCCCATCGAGGGTTTCGATTGCAAAGTCATCGGCTCGAGCAATGATTATGCGCTCACGAAAAACTCCGATCTCGTCGTCATCACCGCAGGCCTCGCGCGCAAGCCCGGCATGAGTCGCGACGATTTGCAAGAGAAGAACGCAGGCATCATCAAAGGCGTGACGGAAAGCATCGTCAACCAATCGCCGCAAAGCAAAATTTTGGTGGTCACGAATCCGCTCGATGTGATGACGTATGTCGCAATGAAAGTCAGCGGCTTCGAGCCGAATCGCGTGTTCGGCATGGCGGGCGTGTTGGATACCGCGCGCTATCGCACGTTCATCTCAATGGAGCTGAATGTCTCCGTGCGCGACATTAGCGCGCTCGTGCTCGGCGGACACGGCGATGATATGGTTCCGTTGCCGCGCCTCACCACGGTCGGCGGCATTCCTTTGCCGGAGTTGCTGAGTCAAGATCGCATCAATGCCATTGTTGATCGCGCGCGCAACGGCGGCGCGGAAATCGTGAAGTACCTCAAAGAAGGCAGCGCGTATTATGCGCCCTCTGCCGCGGTCGCTGAAATGGCCGAATCCGTGTTGCGCGATTCCAAACGCGTTCTGCCCTGCGCCGCGTGGCTCACCGGCCAATATGGTTTGAAGGACGTCTATGTCGGCGTGCCCGTGAAGCTCGGCAAAAACGGCGTCGAACAAGTATATGAAGTGAAGCTGAACGATGAAGAAATGAAGATGCTGCACGAGTCGGCGCAACATGTGAAGGAGAGCATAGCGAAGTTGAAGCTTTAGGCTAAAGGAACCATCCAGGTTTTTGAAACCTGGATGGTTCCTCACCAAAACATTTGTGGGATCTATGATTAGATCATTCAAAGACAAGGAAACCGAAAACGTCTTTCATCGCATTTTTTCGCGCAAGCTTCCTCACACGATTCAGACAGTCGCGTTCCGCAAGCTGCGAATGCTCAATCGTGCGGCGACCTTGAATGATCTACGTGTTCCGCCCGCAAATCGGCTGGAACAGTTGCATGGCAATCGTGACGGCCAATACAGTATTCGAATAAATGATCAATGGCGAATATGCTTTGAATGGCATGGCGGTGATTCGTATCAAGTTGAAATCGTCGACTATCATTAGGAAAAAGATATGCCTACGAAGAAAATTCCTCCGCTTCATCCTGGCGAAGTTCTCTTGGAAGAATTTCTCAAACCGATGACCCTTAGCCAAAACCGATTGGCTCTCGACCTTGGAATTTCACCGCGCCGCGTCAATGAAATTGTGGCTGCAAAGCGCAGCATAACTGCTGATACCGCTTTGCGCCTGGCGAAATACTTTGGGATGTCGCCGCAATTTTGGCTTGGGCTGCAAATGGACTATGATCTCGACGTTGAGGAAGATCGCTTGGCTAAACGGCTAGCGCGCGAAGTGCGCGTGTATGCAGAAGCGGCTTGATGAAGAGCAAAAATAAAATTTCTGTTTGCGTCTATGGACCTCAACTACATCGCTCTCGCCATTCCCGTTTTCATTCTGCTCATCGTGGTCGAGCTGGCCTTTGCCTGGCACGAGAAAAAGGATTTCTATCGCTTCAACGATGCCATCAACGATATGAGCTGCGGCGTGGCGGATCAAGTGGTGGGTATTTTCTCGAAGGTGCTCATCTTCGCCGGCTATTTGTGGCTCTATGAAAATTTCCGGCTGCTCGAAATTTCTTCGAAGTCGATGGTCGCGTGGATCGTTCTGCTGTTCGGTGTGGACTTCTGCTATTACTGGTTTCATCGCGTGAGCCATCGCATGAATGCGCCGTGGGCCGCGCACATCGTGCATCATCAAAGCGAAGACTTCAATCTCGCGGTGGCTTTGCGGCAAAGCGTGTTTCAAAGCTGGTTCTCGTGGATCTTTTATCTGCCGCTCGCGCTCCTCGGTTTTCCACCGCCGATGTTCCTCACCATGTCGGCCTTCGACACCCTCTATCAATTTTGGATTCACACGCGCGCGATTGACAAGCTCGGCCCGTTGGAATGGGTTATGAACACGCCCTCGCACCATCGCGTGCATCACGGACGCAATCCGAAATATTTGGATAAAAACTACGCGGGCATTTTTATCATTTGGGATCGCATGTTCGGCACGTTCGAGCCGGAAGTTGAGTCCGTGGTTTATGGCGTCACCGAGCCGCTCAACAGTTGGAATCCGATTTGGGCGAATTTTCATTATTGGGCCAAGCTCAAAGGCCTCGCGAAAAATTTCCCGCGCGTGATGGATCGCGTGAAATTATTTTTCATGCCGCCGGAATGGCGCCCTGCCGGGGCGCCGCCCTTGCCGCCGCACCCCGAAGTCAAACCTGAAACCTACATCAAATTCGACACTGTCGTTCCGCGCGGCTTGACGTGGTATGTGCTCGCGCAATTCGTGCCGATCATTGCTGCGACGTTCATCATTCTGCAAATGGAAAACACGTGGCCGATGCCCACTCTCGCGAGCGTGGCCGGATTGATTCTGCTCGCGATTCTAACTTTTGGCGGAATGTTGGACAGAAAAAGCTGGGCGTTTAAGTGGGAAATGGCGCGGCTCGTTGTGCAAGCGGCAAGCCTGATGCTCGCGTTATGGCGGCATGGTTCCTTCGTGTTGATTGCAGCCATGATTTTGTTTTTGACTTCGGTTTTTGTCTCGTGGCTCTTGCGTTTTCGCGAATTTTTCCGTGGCGAGCGCGCGCTTGCCGTCGAAGGTTGAGTGCACGAAGCGCGCGAAAGTCTCCCTTCGAATAACGCGGATAGAGCGAGTGGGCGTTTCCAATCAACTCCGAAGAGCTTTCCCCTCCAATGACATTTCCCTCACAGATGATTAACCCACTTTTGACCTTGCTTTAAGACTGGCTTAACATGCAATGCTTATCAATAGCGAGTCAAAACGGATGACCTGCATATACTGATAGCGGGTTAGTTTGTAACACCCCGGATAATGTCATTCAGTAGGAATCTTTTTAAGCGCCGGGCACATCCTCCGGACGAGCTGTTTCTCCAGCGAGTAAAAGCTTTCCTTCTGAATGACAGCCTCGGGAGGGATTACAAACCAACCCGTTTTCAGTATAGGTGGGCCTCTCACACCCACCAGACTCCCACTCACTTTGGCCCAATGTTGTAGGGTGAGTGGGGGGCGCTTTATATAATCCCCAACCCGAAAAGCCGGAGTCAACAAGACAAAACGATTGCCGGCAATCGTTTTGCCTTTTGTGAATGTTTCCAGATTAACACTTGCCTGTTAAAGCCGTTTTTATAAATTTGCGCCATAACGGCATTTTATAATCGTGTACGCAGGAGCGCACGCAAATTTTTCCTCACATCAATCAGGAGGAACTCGCCATGTTCCATTCCACTCGCCTCGCTGTGCCGGGGCTGCTTCTCACTCTCATGCTCTCCGCCGGTTTTTGCTTCGGCCAAAATCATGATGTGACGGTCGTGGATATTCTCGCGCCGACCGGCAACGTGAGCGTGGGAGAAACCATCTTTCCGCAGACAACCGTTGCCAATGTGGGCCAACAACCCGCGCCGCCGTTTCCGCTCATCTTCGTCATTCTAGCGAGCAATGGCAACCCCGTCTATGGCCCGGCGCAAACGCAGGTCAACGGCCTTCCGCCCGGTCTGCAACAAAACGTGACCGCGAACCAGCCCTGGATTCCGGCGCAGCCGGGCGAATTTTCCGTGATCGCCTTCTGCAATGCCGGCGATCGCAACCCACAAAACGATACACTCAAAACTAGGGTGAGCGTGTCACCGGGCTTGCTCAGCCGGCAGCAAGCGATCGCAATCGTTCAGCAAGAAGTGATTTCGGCCAGCCCGTTCAAAGATCAACTCGTGGCTTTTCTTTATAACAACACGGCAACGGACAGCGTGCTGCACAACGGCGATACGATTTCATCATGGGATAATGCTTTCTCGGAGAGCATTCCGACCGAGACTTATTTCTTCTGGCTGGATTATGAGCCGAAGAAGGAATGGCTGCACGCTTCGGCGTTCGTCTTTGTTAATGCCACGAATGGCGCGCTGCTCGTGCGCGACGCGCAAAGCTGGCCCGTGGTCAACGGCGTGGAACTGACGCATTTCATGGAAGACGGCAACGCTTCACCCGATCGCGTGCATGGCAATTATCCGACTTCGAATTTGCTGTTCAACTACGAAACCGTGACCACGAACAACAAGGCGGATTGGGCCGTCATCGTCGTGGGCCGCAACCTGCACGGCGCGGGAGAGCGCAAAGCGCGCGAGAACGATAGCGACCGCATCAAAGAATGTTTGAACGGCGCCGCCCTCGGGCCGCAAATCGATGGCGGCAACATTCTCGTGGTGCCCGGCGCGAACATCATGGGCGCGACGATCAAAGAAGTGTGCGACGAGCTCGATAAGCTCAAAGGCAAAGCCTGCCGCAAGCTCTTCTTTCATTACATCGGCCACGGCGAGGTGGGCGGCATGATTTTGAAAAAAGAGGGCAAGAACGAATCCGAGACGTTGACTTATGAAAAGCTCGCGTGCAAGCTCTTGGAGCTGGGCGTGCAGGAAGTTTGCATCGTGCTCGAAACCTGCTACAGTGGCTCCGCGATTGCCGCCTTGCAGAACAAAGAGATCACCGTGAACGGAAAGAAGGTGAAGCTCAAAGGCGCGGTGGTGACGTCTTCACCGGGAAATAAAACCACCACGCGCGAGGCCGACGGCGCACCGTTCAACAAAGGCATGCACGAATGCTGCAAAGATCCCAATGCCGATCTCAACAAGGACGGCAAGGTGACGATCATCGAGGCGGTGGCGTGGGCGCGCAGCCGCAATACCATTGTTGCCGGCGACGGCCCGCAAGGCGCGACGCTCGGCGACGGCCGCACGATCGTTTTTTTGCCGCCGGGAAAAAGCGAATTTACCAACGGCCAGGATGGCGGCGGCACTTTGCACTACGAAGTTTTCAGCGTGTATTATAAAATTCTCAAAGGCGCGGCCGGCGGCAAAAAAGACAGCCTGGTTTGCCGGCAAACGCTGTACGTGGAAAATCGCGCTGGCTCGCCGCATCGCGGCATTCGCGAGGTGGAAGTGGTTTGCGCCGACAGCCGCGGACGGCAAACCGTGGTACACAGATATCGGCCCGTGCTCGATCGCAAACAACGCATTTGTTTGACGGACTTGCCGAGCGATTGCAAGAACGTGCAAATTCGCAAAGCGAGCGCCTCGCAGCTTTTGGCTCGCGCCAATGGCGGCGCGTCTTTGCTCCGCCGCGGCGCTAGCTATGCGAGAGGCGAGTTTATTTTTCAAGAGCTCGAGCTGGCCGTTGCAAACGGACAAAAGTACAAGAACACCGTGGCGCCGCTGCCGGGTTGGGGCTTGAGCATCGACCCCCTTGCGTTCACGGCTTCTGCAATCATGGACACGGAGGTCGTGCTCGTGCGCGGCGTAATGCCGGATACGGCCATGCAAGGCAATACCATTGCCGCGACCGTGATCAACAACTCGGCGGCAGACACGACCGCGTTGGAGATTCAGGCCTTGCTGTTCGACAGTCTCGACGTTGATCTCAGCGACGGCCAAACGTTTATCTCTCGCGCGTTGGATTTGCACGCCGGCTTGAGCGCGAACGCGGGAACGCTTCGTCTCGAACAATCGCTGATCACCTTCAAAAAGACCGCGAGCGGCTTGGTGAAAAACGCCGGCAAGCTCATCGTGCGCAACACCACGCTGCGGCCCGAGGAGGGCGTCACTTACAATCTCATCGTGCGCGGTGATTTGGAATGGGAAGGCGCAACGCTGGTCTCGCCACGCAACGGCTTGCGTTTGGAAAACGCGAGCGCGCAAATCTTCAGCGGCGGCGTGCTCTTGAGCCAGAAGGACGGCTTGTATCTCAGCGGCGATCAGAGCAAGACCGCGCTCGATTTCTTTTTGGTGGATGGCAGCGGTGAGAACGGCGTGGTGTGCGATTCCGCGCGCAACTGCACGCTCAGTAACGTGCGCGTGGAAAACTCCGGCCTGCAAGACGTTGTGCTGCGCCGGCAATCCGAGGTCACGCTGCGCGATTGCTCGTTCGATGCGAACAAAGTGCAAGTGGAAAGCGGCTCGCAATTGACGCGCGCGTGGACCACGCAATTCTTTTTTGCCAATGCGCAAGACGAGGCGCTCACCGGCGTGATCGTGGAAGTGCGCGATGCCGGCGGCGCAGTCGTTGGCCGCGATACTTCCGAGGCCACGGGCTTCAGTGAAGCGTTCGTGCTGGCGCAATATCGCCAGGCCGGCGCGAGCACTACTAATTTCACGCCGCACCAACTGAAAGTGAGCTACGCGGGTCGCGACACGCTCATCACGCACAACGCCAACGCGCAAATCATCCGCGAGATCACTTTGCCTTTCATCGTCTCCGGCGTGGCCGAACGCGAAGAAGCTCTGCCAAGCGTTTTTGCGCTGGAGCAGAATTATCCCAATCCCTTTGGCGCATCGCGCAACACGGCGGCAACTCAAATCATCTATGCGCTGCCCGAGCAAGCGGAAGTCACCTTTGTGGTCTACAATCTTTTGGGACAGGAAACGTTGCGCCAAGCTTTAGGGAGAAAGGTCGCGGGCAGGCACACGCTTCAGCTTGAAAACGGAACGTTGAGGCCGGGCGTGTATTTCTATGAGCTGCGCGCCGGAGAGATACGCTTGCGCAAGAAGATGGCGGTGAGGTAAAAGCAAAAAGCAAAAGGCGAAGGGCGAAGGGCGAAGGGCGAAGGGCGAAGAGCGAAGGGCGAAGAGCGAAGGGCGAAGGGCGAAGAGCGAAGAGCGAAGAGCGAAGGGCGAAGGGCGAAGGGTGAAGGGCGAAAGGCGAAAGGCGAAAGGCGCAGTAAAAAACCAGAAGGCCACGAATAAAGTTCGTGGCCTTCTGGTTTCAAAGCGATCAGGCGAGCGGTTTTTATTCGTTGCCGCTTTATTCGTTGCAATTCAAGCTCAAAGCTTTTTGGTTGCGCCAATCTTGCGCGGTGACTCTGAGTTTTCAAAGTCACCCTGAGCGAAGTCGAAGGGCGTATTCATGGTTCGACTCCGCTCACCATGACTCAAAAGTAAGGAACGGCGCACTAGCAAAAGCTGCTGCGGCCTCACGGGCACGTGACATCATTCAATTGCGAATCCCAGCACGCTTTGTTGCCGTTGTTGTAATTCGGCGCGGTGATCGAGCCGGCTTTCGTCACTGCGTCCCAAGTGATCGTCACCGTTGCATTCGCGGAAGCGTCGAAGTGTTGCACGGTGCGCGTTGTGCCCGCGACGTTGTACCTCACTTTATCGCCGAAAGTCGGCACGCCTTGTTCGACCGCAGTGAGCTCGAGCGTAGCGTTATTTTGATCCGGCGCCTGCCAATCAATGCGCAGAATTTTAGTCGGACTTGCGGGGCGCAGCGCATCATAAATTTCCCAATAGCCGGTTTTGTTCGTCAATTGGGCGCGGCCTTCATACCACAAAAAATTATTCAATGCCGGAATTACGCCCGTGGTGCTGATGCGCATTTCGAACACGGCTTCGCTTGTTGGCACATCAACCCATCCCGCCAAATCCGCTTTGAAAGATTTGGAGCCATCGTTCACAGTGAAAATCCAGTGGAACTTGCCGTCGCTTTGCAACACGGGTTGTTGCGAAAGCGCGGCGACGAACGTCAAAGTCGGAACGCTGAGAATCGTCGCGACCGACAGATTGATGAGCGCAACGGTCACGCGCGCCGTGGTATAGTTCAAGCCCGGCGCGTTGGTCTCGGCTTGGCCTTTGGGCAACGCTTGATTGAAGTCGCTCAAATCCATCGCCATCGAGCTTTGCGGCGGCAACGCGGGTTGCTGTTTGTTATCCGGACCGGACGGATTCTTGTCGCACGCAGTCATGAATACGTGCGCCGCGATCAATGCCACGACGAAGAGTTGGTTGATAAAAGATCTTCTCATGATAAATCCTCCTGATGAAATTTTAGAAACGGAAGTGGCTTGCTCTGCTGTTTGTCCTTTCAAGTATTATGCCGCCGGAACGGAAACCTTGTGAGGCTGTTTTTGTGGAAGGCTCCGGCTCTCGAGTCTGTGAAAAATTTCGACAGTGTTTCCAATCGGAAACGAAATGGAAAATGGCTTGATGATGAATCACCAAGCTAGGGTAGGAGATGCAAGCCGACTGAAGTCGGCTGCCACGCAATAGATTTTCAGCCATCTTATGAAATTTGACGATCAACTTCGGTAATCGGCAAATCAGAACTCATCCCCTCGATCCCCTTCTCTTAAAAAGAGAAGGGGAGGTGCAGAACTTCGAACTAGCTCTCTCCCTTCTCTTACCACCTGAATTTTGCACCAAAATCGTTCTTTGACAGGCTCGTTCCGGCGTTTACGATACGGACAGGGTGTACGTCGGCGCGGTGAGACGAATGCGATTTTTTTGAATCGGATTTTCATCTCTTTCTTC
>Ga0247727_10001154_pt1 | contig 64550 bp, 47 predicted proteins | sample WisWelCaveWW1625_FD_202498 | JGI IMG/M metagenome (GOLD analysis project Ga0247727, IMG submission 202498) | Biofilm microbial communities from Wishing Well Cave, Virginia, United States - WW16-25 | ecosystem: Environmental > Aquatic > Deep subsurface > Groundwater > Cave microbial mat | place... | reverse complement strand
TGACGGACCTGATCCTACTGGATTGCGATATTGTATCAACTCGGTAGCTTTGGAATTCAGAAAACATTAACTCATAATTGATATTATGTTAAGTTGATTGTTGGAGATAAAAAAGGGAGGATATGCATTAAGCCATCCTCCTTTTCTCAGTTCTGTAAACAACCACTTACTTACTTTTTCAACTCAGCTAATTTGTTCTTTACTTCGTTGGCTTTGTCATATTCTGCTAGCCTGGTGTAAATTTCTTTCAATGCGGTTAGCGTTGCGATCAACCCATTGATCTGACTGTTATCAGTTGCATATGCGAATTCAGCAAGCGTTCTGGCTTTTTCAAAATACGTCAGCGAAAGTTTGAACAGCTCATCCTTCCTCTTGGTCAATTCATCAATTTGTTTTGTCGCTGTGTATGGCAATGCGTCAATCTGTTCTATTACATCATTCGCATCTTCCACTTTCAGATTTCCCAGGTTGTAGATGGCTTCAAAGTAATCCGGATTGAGTTTGAATGCCTCCTCGTAAGATATACGTGCGTTGTCCCTTTCCAAAACTGATTGTTCCTTCTTGCCTTCCGCTTTGCTCTGATTGCTTTTCTCTTCATAAACCAAACCCATGACAAAATGAAATATCGGATTCGAAGGATCTTTATTGATCGCATCCTGGGTTTTCTTTTCCAACTCCGCGAATTTGTTTCCATCGAGATAAATACGCAGCTGTTCGGTTATCAATCCCTTATCTGCCGGATATCTTACCAAGCCCTGTTCCAGTGCATTGATTGCTCCTGTTGTATCCTGATCTTCAAGGTAAATGGACGATAACATGTAGAAGGCATTCGGATCTTTGTCGTACTTCTTATCTACATATTCCTGAAACATTTTTTTTGCTTCATCCTTCATCCCTGCTTTGCGCGCTGATGAAGCCATTCCGTAAATGATAAAAGTATCGAGTGTTGATACCGCTCCGTTTGTAATCAAAACGTTGTGTGCCTCCTTCGCTTTTTTGAATTCATTAAAGGCACCTACATAATCTGTTTCGTTGTAGGAATCTGTTCCGGCATTGTAAAGAGCATTTTCAATCATCATCAGAAAAACCAGGCTTTCGTCCTTCTGCATTCCTTTTGTATCCAGTTCAATGCATTTGATCAACGAAGTATATGCGACTTCTACTGCATCCGGATATTTTGGTGCATAATCAGGATCAAGAATGATATAGTAATAAACCTTTGCGCGAACCAGCCAGGCTTTGGCATTGGTCATAGTTTTTTCATGCACCACCGCTTCGTCAATTGCAATTCTTGCTTTCTCCAAATCATCTTTCTCATTGTACTGAACGTAATTGGTCAAATAGTTAATGGCGGATTGAACATTTGAACTCTGCGCATGCAGAAACTGAGTGGATGATAATGTGATGAGTATTAAAATCAGTCTTTTCATTTGCGTTTTGAATTGATTTACAAAATGGATTGATAAAACAGTTTATTGGGTATCGGGCGGTGTGGTTTCACCATTATTATTTGTCACTGAATTGTCAAGATTGCTGCCATTTTCATTTTGCTCAATATCATCAGCAATTTCCAGTCTGTCAATTTTCGCAACAGAAGCAATTTCATCGTACTCATTCAAACGGATCAACGTAACTCCCTGTGTTGCTCTGCCTTGTTCTTTGATATTGGCAACTTCCATTCTGATGGTCAATCCGGATTTGTTGATGATCATCAGATCATCTTCTTCGGTTACGTTCAGAATCGAAATCAAAGCGCCTGTTTTTTCAGTCACATTAATCGTCTTCACTCCCTTTCCTCCCCGATTGGTGATCCGGTAATCTTCTACAGTTGTTCTTTTTCCAAATCCTTTCTCGGAAACAACCATTACAGTGGTGGTTGTATCAGTTGGATCAACGCAAATCATTCCGATCACTTTATCTTTTTCATCTTCCAGTTGCATTCCGATTACTCCTGCGGCACTTCGTCCCATCGAACGAACTTTGGTTTCAGGAAAACGATTAGCATTTCCTGAAGCAAGCGCCAACATGATTTCCATTTTGCCGTTTGTCATGGCAACGGCCAGTAAACGATCTCCATCCAGAATATTAATCGCATTGATTCCGTTTTGCCGCGGACGGGAGAATTCTTCCAAAACTGTTTTCTTAATAGTTCCTTGTTCGGTGATGAAAACAATGAAATTATTATTGATGAACTCCTGATCTTCCAATGATTTCACGTTAATGAAGGTCACCACTTTGTCTTCAACAGGAATATTCAAAAGATTTTGTATTGCGCGCCCCTTACCTGTCTTTGCGCCTTCAGGAACTTCATACGCTTTCATCCAATAGCACCTGCCCTGCTCGGTGAAGCACAACAAATAATTATGTGTGTTGGCGATAAAAAGATGTTCGATAAAATCTTCATCGCGTGTTGAACCGCCTTTGGATCCTTTTCCTCCTCGATTCTGCGTTTTGAATTCCATCAATGATGTTCGCTTCACATAACCCATGTGAGAAACAGTAATCGCAACCTCTTCCTGTTCAATCAGATCGAGAATATTGATGTCGCCTTCTGCGTGAACAATCAGTGTTCGTCTTGCATCGCCATATTTTTCCTTGATCTCTTTGATCTCATCCCGAATAATGTCAAAACGAAGCTGTTCATCTCCCAAAATGCTCTTGTAGAATTCGATAATCTGCAACAGCTCATCATATTCCGTTTTGATTTTATCGCGCTCCAAACCGGTGAGGCGCTGCAGGCGCATTTCAAGAATTGCCTTCGCCTGGATTTCCGACAATGAGAATTTGCTCACCAATCCTTCTTTTGCTTCTTCAGGAGTTTGCGATGCGCGGATCAGAGCAATTACTTCATCCAAATGATCAAGCGCGATTAATAAACCTTCGAGAATATGCGCACGTTTTTCGGCTTCCGCTAATTCATATTTTGTTCTGCGAATAACCACTTCGTGACGGAACTCTACGAAATATTTAATCATTTCGCGTAGAGAAAGAAGTTTTGGTCTTCCGCCAACGAGTGCAATATTGTTGACACCGAAACTGGATTGTAGCGGAGTGAAATTGTAAAGTTGATTAAGCACGACATTCGGAATTGCATCGCGCTTCAGATCAACATAGACAGTAATTCCGTTTCGGTCACTCACATCGCGCACATCGCTGATGCCCTCAATTTCTTTGTTGTTTACCAACTCCGCAATCTTGGTGATCAGTAACGCTTTGTTCACCTGATAAGGAATTTCCGTAATCACGATTCGTGATTTACCGTTTGCATTTTCTTCAATCTCTGCAACACCGCGCAGCACAACTTTTCCTCTTCCGGTTTCAAATGATTCGCGCACGCCATCATATCCGTAGATAACTCCACCTGTTGGAAAATCAGGTGCTTTGATGTACCTCATCAATTCAGCAGTGGTGATTTCTTTGTTCTCGATGTACGCGATAATTCCGTCACAAACTTCCGTCAGGTTGTGCGGTAGAATATTCGTTGCCATACCCACCGCAATTCCTGATGATCCGTTGATCAGAAGATTGGGAATGCGCGATGGCATCACCATCGGTTCCTTCAGCGTATCATCAAAGTTGAGTTGGAAATCAACGGTGTCCTTGTCAATATCAGAAATAATTTCTTCTGCAATTTTATTCATGCGCACTTCTGTGTAACGCATTGCTGCCGGAGGATCATTATCAATGGATCCAAAATTTCCCTGTCCGTCAACAAGAGGATATCGCAGCGACCACTCCTGTGCCATGCGAACCATTGCTTCATAAACTGATGAATCACCGTGCGGGTGATATTTACCCAACACCTCTCCTACTACTCTTGCAGATTTTTTGTAAGGACGGTTTGAATACATACCCAAATCCAACATGCCGAAAAGGACTCTTCGTTGAACGGGTTTTAATCCATCACGCACATCGGGAATGGCGCGCGAAACAATTACCGACATTGAATAATCAATGTAAGCGGTTTTCATTTCATCTTCAATATTGATCGGGATAATCCGATCTTCAGGCGTATTGGGATTGATATTTTGATCTTCGTTTTCCATTTCTTATTCTCTTTCTCTAAGTCGGTTGTTACTCCGGAATTTATTCGCAAAAAGCGTATTTATACCCATTGAAATGGCTTGCTTTTCGAGTTGCCCAAAAATACACTTTGCAGAGGGAGAAATGAAAGAAAATGTTGATTGATTTTTCAACAAACTGAGGGTAATAAATTGAAGCGAATCTTTGCAAAATGACTGTGCAAATAGTACAGGAAACCACTCCACTGGCGATTTTTATCCGAGCCGATACTTTCTTTCAACCCTCACCAAAGCTCTTCTGAGTTTTTGAAAATTCTGGAGTAATACCGCGTGATTCATTTCTCTGAATCCTCCCCTGCTTTTAGTAATGATTATTCTTCTAATTCTTTTTTTGTCAATCACATCCCAGTCAGCCAACCCATTAATTAATCCCAAAAGGATACTCCATGTTCCTAATGAATAATTATCCCAACTGATGAGTTGTTGTGTTTTATAACCTAATTGTGATTCCAGATTCTTGATACAAACGCCCACCGCATGGTCACGGTCACCGGCATATTTTTGCTCAATTGTTTGCGTAATGATTTTTGACAATTGATCAGGATCGGGAGATGGATGTTTAATCGCATCTTCATTCAAAAGAAATTCAAGATTGCAGGTTGCTAATTTGCGCATAACGGAAAGAGGAGAACGATAATTCATATCTCTCTCCATTCTTTTTGATTCTTCCTCAGCCAGGAGATCGACAAATGCATCTACAGGACGAAATCCAAAGCGATAATAGAACCAGAATGCCCCGGACTTTATACCCTCTTCATTGTCCTTGCCAAATTGAAAAGGTTCAATCACAAAATGATCGGTGCCGAAACGCTGATGAAGAAGTCGCAACAATTGAGCAAAAATATTAGCACCCTCTCCTCTCCGAAATGGTTCAAACACATTGAAACTTATTTTACAACGGCTGAAGAACAAGAGAACATCTCCGTAAGCCACCGGCACCGAATTTTGGAAAAACATAAACCCAACAGAAGTTTCTAATGGTAATCTCGACCAAACCTCCATTTCAAACAGCGCGAGATCATATCCCCTGCCCATATCGTGACATTCGATATATTCTTCATCTGACATTGTAATCGGATCATTCTCGCGTTCCAGCGCACACAAAACACCTTTTGCAGCAAACTGCAGTTGCAGTTTATTCTGCGGAGAGAGTTTTCGTTTTTTGCTTAGTGGCTGCGAAATAGTTTCCGACAGATTTACATGTCGAATCAATTCATTGTGATAATAGGAATCTCTTTTAAACGATCTCGAAGTTGTGCGTGAAAGAAAACGGTTATTCATTCTCACAAGGGTAAAAATTCCTAAACGATACCAAAGCTTGTCAAGTTGAGATGAGTCCAATAAGTAATTGTCAAAACAATCGAGCACAAATTCCAGATCAGACTTGTCAGAATTTCCTTTAATCTTTTTGAGATTTTGAGAGAAACTTAATCTTCGATTCACAGAATCATTAGCTTCTCCCGGGAGAAGATGATCTTCAAGAAGATCAAGTAAAAAATCTCTTTCCCCGTCACATGAATCAATCTCAATATTGTTTGCATATGTCTCAAAAATCCAAAGTGTGAGAGGCAAACTAAACTGGGCTACAAATTCACTGTAAGCAATGCCGCTTCCAAAAAGTTGTTGCTTCTTTCGTTCGTCAATGCCTTCCATTATTGTTTTTACAACACCTGTCAATCGTGCCAGTTCACGTTTAGCCAACTTCAGCAATTCTTCATTTTCAGGATAAGCAATCAAGAACAAAAGACAATCGTGATAAGAAATAATTTCCTTCGCATTGCGTAGAGAAGAGTTGGCCAACTTATTCAACAACTCTCTTTTATTGTCTGATGAATGAACATCAAATTTTCTGGCAGCAGAATAGAGCGTATTTAGCGATGTTGAAATCTGTACTGCCATGATTCGAATATAGGAAATGAAAATCTGCGGATTAAAAATTTAATTGCAATTGAAATGGTTTCCGAAGCGGCTGAGGCACTTCATCTGGCTTAACTCTCTCCCATGTGAAAAGATATTTCGGATTGAAACGAGAATCGCATTTGGAACAACTTACTCGTTTTCTTCTGTGCCGGTGAATTTCTGTTCTGCAATTCGGGCAAGCACCTTTGAACGAAGCTTGAACTATGACATCGTTCGAACACCGCTGGCCATCACAACCAATCTCCAATGCTTTAGCCCTCCACATCTTATTATGTCCGTTTCGATGCCCAACCAGTGCATGAGCAATTTCATGAAGAATGGTATTTCGTACTTCATGAATTTCTCTTTTGGAAGTAAGGAACTTCGAAAGTGTGATTTCCTTTCTTGAATGATCACAACTTCCGAAACGCGTTTTAGCATGATCCCATGTAAAACCCCATTCATTTAATCCATGTTGTTTCAAAAGTGTGATGGCTAACTCTTCGATTTGCTGCATTTGTATACTTTGCTAAAACAAAAATGCAACTGAAAATAAATTTTGTTATCCGAGTTATTCAGATCATTATTGGTGAAAACGATTTTGAATTTGAGTTTTGCGTACAATCTTGGCATAACATGTTTGTTTCATGGTTGAAATTCAATCACCGAATTCTTTTCTTTGTTGCAATTTAGTTTTCACTGATGGCAAAGAAACAGACAGATAAGAAAATCGCTGAAATCAAACCTTTTGTGCAAAACACGGAGGGTTTTAAATTTCATTGGGCCGTTGCATTGGCAATTGCTGTCATCACACTTTTTGTTTACCAACCTGCATTGGAAAACGGATGGACGAATTGGGATGATCCTGTTTACGTTTTAGAGAACGATTTGATCATCATGCAACCTGCCGATCAGTTTCTGAATAAGGATCATATAAAAAAAATATTCAGCGAAAAAAATCCGGTTTCATTGAACTATCACCCGCTCACCATTCTCACGCTCGCTTACGATTACAAAAAAACAAACGATGAAAAGGATTTTCCATCGCGCGCAAAACAATTTCATCAAACCAACCTGATGATTCATATTCTGAACGGAATGCTCGTGTTCTATTTTGTTTTTCTTCTCACCGGTCGAAAAATTATTCACGCCTCTATTGTTTCGTTTGTCTTCGCACTTCATCCCATGCATGTGGAATCAGTAGCATGGATTGCAGAGAGAAAAGATGTGCTCTATACTTTTTTCTTTTTGTCCTCTTTGATCTGTTATTTGATGTTTGCGAAAAAGAAACATTACCTATGGCTGGTATTGAGTTTTATTCTATTCTATGCATCTGTTCTTTCAAAAGCGATGGCAGTTGTTCTGCCACTTGTGTTGATAGCAATGGATTATTATCAATCAATTAATTGGCGTAAAACTCTTACAGATCCAAAATTTCAATTATTGAAACTTCCATTTTTCGCATTGTCGGTCTACTACGGTTTATTGGCTTATCGTATTCAGGCAACGGATGCAATCGCGAAAGACGACACATTCAATTTCATTCAGAAGCTTTGTTTCGCATCGTACGGGTTTTTCATATACATCGCTAAGTTTATTTTTCCTTTTCAACTTTCCGCGTTTTATCCCTACCCGGTGATTGATGGCGATCACGGGTTGCCTGTATATTTTTATCTCTTCCCTTTTTTGCTGAGCGCTTTTGTTCTAATGATGATTTGGTTTTTCAGAAAGAATCAAAAGGCAATTGTTTTTTCAGCGGCATTTTTCTTTTTCACCGTTGTTCTGGTGCTTCAATATATTTCAGTCGGTTCCGCAATCATGGCTGAACGTTATTCCTATATCCCCTATATCGGTGTTGCTTTTGTTCTCGGCTATTTTATTCAATTAGTAATCTATCAGAAAGAAAAGTTTTCTTCCTCATTGAGGATGCTTGTGATTTCTGTTTTATGCATTTGGTTTATCGGAATTATTGTTGTCACTGCCCAAAGAATTAAAGTCTGGAAGAACAATGAAACGTTATGGACAGATGTAATAGAAAAATTTCCAGGTAAGGTAGAGGTTGCTTATAAAAACAGAGGTAATTATTATGGTAAGGAATTAGGAAAATTTGACCTGGCCTTAAATGATTACAATGAATTGATCAAAATGAAAACGAAAGATCCGGAAGTGTTCAGCAATTTGGGAAACATTTACGGCATGATGGGTAAAGAATATTCTGAATCTGGCGATATGAAAAATGCTAATAACTATTATGCAAAGTCGCTGGAGGCTTATTCGCAGTCCATTTCTTTCGATTCAACTTTTGAGCAGGCGTATTTCAATCGCTCGGTCACCAATCAGATGTTAGGAAATCATTCTGCGGCAATTGATGATCTGAATAGAGCGATTCAATATTCACCAAAAAGTGTGAGCCAGTTGGTTCAGCGATATTTCAACCGTGGATTTTCTTATTCTCAAATCGGTCAATATCAAAATGCGATCAACGATTATAACGAAGTTTTGAAAATGCAACCGAATAATGGCGAAGCGTTTCTTCAACGTGGATTGGTCTATTATAACCTGAATGATTTTAACCAGTCCTTATCAGATTTTCAACAATCAATTAAGTTCAATCCAAATTCTCCTCAGGCTTATATGAATGCAGCCGCGTCACTTTACAGAATGAGCCGTTGGCAGGATGCGCTTAACTATGCGCAACAGGCGAAAGCAAAAGGTCAGGATGTTTCTCCTGATTTTCTGAATGAGTTACAGAATAACATCAATGCTCAATAATGGATTTGATTTCTATTGCATCTTGAAATGAAAATCATCCACCTTACAGATCCACATATTGGATTTCAGAATTGTGCTGAACGCTTCAATATCATTGCTGAAAATATTATTGCAAAAATTCATCCAGCGAATGATCATGTGATCGTTATCACCGGAGATTTGGTAGACGATGCTACTGATCCTAACCAATATCCGGAAGCGAAAAAAATAATTGACAAATTAAAGGAATCTGGATTTCCTGTGCTCATCTGTCCGGGGAATCATGATTATGGAACGGGTACCATTCATTTTGCAAAATTTCCGATACTCTTTCGCGAAGTTTTTTTCAGCGATCCTCATCTTCAATTCCCTAAACTTGACATCATCCAAAACACAGCTTTTATCGGATTAGATACGATGAGAGGTATGATGCATTGGTGGACCAGGTGGAGTTCGCAAGGTTGGATTACGTCAAAACAACTTCGACAACTAAATAAAATTCTCGAAAGCGCGATATTGAAATCGTGCAAGCATGTGGTGATTTACATGCATCATCATCCTTTTACATTTCGCTGGCGTTTTTTTTTAAGAGATGCCGGCTCGTTGAAACATGTTTTAAAACGACACAAAATAGATGCGCTGCTTTTCGGTCATTATCATTTTGGGCTTGCTTATCCAAACAGGTGGGGTATTGTGAGATGCTATGACGGAGGATCGTCAACATCAAAATGGAATTCTCTTTTCCCCCACAGAATGATTGATCTCGATTTACCAATCGAAAAAGATTATGACGGAAAATATTTGGAATAGACAGTTGAATTAATTCTCTGAAGATTTTCCACCTGCCAAAAGCAGCAGCACCGCCATACGGATAGCCACACCGTTTTCTACCTGCTCAAGGATTACCGATTGTTTTGAATCAGCTACATCGCTGGTAATTTCAACTCCGCGGTTGATCGGTCCGGGGTGCATGATGATGATGTTTTTATTAATGGCGTCCAGCAATTCGCGGTTCACACCGTAAAAAAGAGCGTACTCTCTGAGTGAAGGAAAATATTTGATATCCTGCCTTTCCATCTGTATGCGCAACATGTTTGCCACATCACACCATTCCAGTGTTTTTTTTAAATTATATTCTACTCCTACTCCTAGAGTAGAAATATACTTCGGAATTAATGTTGGAGGTCCGCAAACTTTTATTTCAGCACCCAATTTTTTCAAACAAAAAATATTTGACAGCGCAACGCGTGAATGCATGATATCACCGATGATTGCTACCCGCAATCCTTTAAAATCTTTTCCTTTTTTTTCTCTGATCGTATAAGCATCAAGCAAAGCCTGTGTCGGATGTTCATGCGTACCATCACCGGCATTCACAATATTTGCCTTTACGTGCCTGGAGAGAAACGTACAAGCTCCCGGACTTGGATGCCTCATCACAATCGTATCCACCTTCATAGCAAGAATATTATTTGCCGTGTCAATCAGGGTTTCTCCTTTTTTGACAGATGATTGAGAAGCAGTGAAATTCAAAACATCAGCACTCAATCTTTTTTCAGCGAGCTCAAACGAAATTCTTGTGCGGGTAGAATTTTCAAAAAAAATATTTGCCACCGTAATATGCCTGAGTGTGGGAATTTTTTTGATATCACGGGTAAGAACCGCTTTCATTTCATCTGCGGTATCAAAAATCAATTCAATGTCTTGGCGGTTAATGTCTTTGATCCCCAGCAAATGTTTGGTGCTCAATTCGCTCATGTCAGGTTGATTTCACTTTGATGAGTTCTTCTTTTTGTTCTTTCATAATCCAAACAGCATCCTTGCCGTCTGTTTCTTTCCAATCCACTTTCACTTGTTCTGAATATATGGAGTCAATTGTTTTTCCGATGTAATCCGCCTGAATCGGGAACTGACGTGTAAACCTTCTGTCAATCAACACCAGCAGTTCAACTTTTCCGGGACGACCAAAATCGAGCAGTGCATCCATCGCGGATCGTATTGTTCTGCCGGTGAAAAGCACATCATCCACCAGCACAATGTTTTTGCCTTCGATAGAAAAATTGATGGTTGTGTCCTGAACATTCAATTGCTTGTTTTTGAAATCATCGCGATAGAAGGAGATGTCAAGTTTACCATAAAGAATAGACTGACTACTGATTTCAGTCAACAATTTTACGATGCGGTCTGCTAAATGAATTCCTCTCGGTTGAACACCGATGATTACTGAATTTGAAAAAGTACCGTGATTTTCAATAAGCTGATGGCAAAGACGATTGAGAGTAAGCGCGAACTTTTTACTGTCGAGGATTATGCGGGGTTCCATCAAGATTTCCGATGGCAAAGGTAAACTTTGAAACAGATATGAGGAACTAAAAGAAACTTGCTTAGCAGTGGTTAATCAATGAAGCCCGCTTTTATTGCGGCACGAACCAAGCCCGCGGTGTTTTTTACTCCGAGTTTTTTGAGAATATTACCTCTGTGCGTGTCAACCGTCCGGTGGCTCAAGCCCAGTTTATCTGCAATATCGGTATTGGTCATTTCTCCGGCAATCATTCCCAGGATTTCAATTTCCCTTTCCGTGAGTAAATTTCTGATATCATCCGCGCTAAGGTCATTGGTCTTTTCTTGTCGCGCCTGCTTGTCCAGTATGATGCCCGAAACTTCAGGACTGAAATACAACTGGCCACGATACAGCGTCTTGATAGCGCTGATCAATTCATCCTTGCCTGTACTCTTGAGGATATATCCTTTGGCTCCGGCTTCAATCATTTTGGTTATGTAACGCTCGTCATTATAAAAAGACAAACCGAGGACTTTTGTTTTGGGATATTTTTTCGACAACATCTGCGTTGTGTCAATACCGTTCATAACCGGCATATTAACGTCCATCAAAACGAGATCAACCCGTTTATGGTTGTTCATGAAATTCATCACTTCTTTTCCGTTCCCGGCTTCGCCCATTACATCTATCCCTTTTACATCACTGATCAGGTGGGTTAATCCTTCGCGGATTATTCGGTGATCATCAGCTAACAGGACTTTGATGGGTTTCATTTTCAATGAGGTTTAATTGGTTTTACGAAAAGGAATCTGAACTGTTGCGGATGTGCCAACCCCCGCAGATGAATCAATGGTAAATACTCCGTTAAGCGATTGCGAGCGCATTTTGACATTGTAGAGCCCGATGCCTTTATTTTTCTTTTTTGTGTTTAAAAATCCAATTCCGTCATCCTTAACGGAGAAGATGATTTTTCCATCCTGAACGGATAAGTTGATCAGTATCCTGGTAGCATGCGCATGTTTGATCGCATTGTTGATCAATTCCTGGGCGATGCGGTAAATTCCGATTTCAATATTTTTTTCCAGCTTGTGCTTTCCGATATCGGATTTCATCGTGATTTTAACTTCAGCATTCACTGACGACTGATCCGCGAGGTCCTGCAGCGATGAGCTCAAATCAAAATCATATAAAGGCATAGGAGAAATATCATGCGAAATGGTTCTTACCTCGTGGATGGCTTTATCAATCAGCGCTGACAGCGGATTGAAATCAATGTTTTTCGATTGCTCTGTTTTATCCACTCTGGATTTGATATGGCGCGCATGAAGATTGATGGCTGACAAAACCTGACCCAATCCGTCATGAAGTTCTTCGGCCAGGCGTTTTCTTTCCATATCCTGCCCTTCTACAATGGCACTCATGATGCGCTGCTGATTGTTTAACTCATCGGAACGATCAAGCATAAACGAGATTAATCCGTTTATTTTTCCTTGTAAATCATATAGCGGCTTTGTATAAACGGTGCTTTTGATACCATCGAAGTTGAATTCAAATTCACGGGATGAGCCTAATAATGTTGCCCTGTAGTTAGGCTCTACCAAATCAACGATTTTTTTACTCCATCGTTCTTTGAGCGTTTTGCCAAGCATCAGGGAAGTGTCAATATTTTTTCTCTGATAAATCGGACCATCAGCAAACAGCAATTTCAAATCCAGATCACATACCGTAACAGCGGCATTCGGAAGGTTTGCAATTACGCTGCGATACAGTTCGCGGCTGTGCAGTAATTGTTTTTCTATTTCCTTTCTGACTGCAAGTTCGTCCTCCATCTTATGGTAAAGTTCATCACTTTCAAAAGCCAACGCCAGGCGTGACGCCACTCGTTCAAGAATGCCAAGATCTTCATCAGAAAAATGATTGTCTTTGGTTGTGTGAGCCATGGAAAGAATTCCCTTGACTTCTTTATTCAAAATTATCGGGACATACAAGGAAGAATAGACCGGAAATTTTTTGAAAACTTTTTTTCTTCTTGCATTCATCGCAGCCATCTTTTCAGGTGTGGTATAAGGAATGAAGATGGGCTTGCCGCTGCTAAATACTTTACCATGTTGCCCAAAGCCACTGCTGATTTTAGTTTTCAGCGATTGAACAAATTCAAGAAATTCCTTTTGCGGATGGTAGGCTGCTACCCGCTCAATGTATTTTTTATCATCGGTGATTCGGGAAATCATCACCAGTTCCGCCATTAACCCGGATAGCTGACGGATAATTTTATTCAGTTTATCCTGAAGCGTTGATTTGGAAATAAGCGTTTGCGAAATTTCTGAAAGCATATGATCACGTTTGAGGCGCGATTGTATTTCTTTCTGTGTCTGAACCTGTTCAGTAATATCGCGGATGAGCGCGAGCACCTGATCTTTTTCAAAAGGATACAGCCTGCATGAAAAAAAGTGACCATCATCTTTTGAATTAAGAGGAGGCAGTTGATATTCAAAAACCAATTCTTTTTTGGTTGCCAGCACCGTGTTGATATGCGTGCGCAGAAGATCATTGAACCATTTCGGAAAAAATTCGGAAACCCTTTTTCCGATAAATGTTTTGACCGGCATCGCGGGCTTCTGCCCGTTTTCACCATAGCTGCAATGGAGATAAGTCAGCTTTTTATCGAAAACAAAAACAAGATCAGGCAGGTTGTTCTGAATGATTTCATGAATCTTTTTTATATCCACCAAACCGGAAACCGACTTTTTCTGAGTTATTGTTTTCATACGCGCTCAGACCAAACTTAATAGCACGGCTGAGTTCGTGCAATAATTTTTATGCACGATTAAAGATGAATTCATTTTTCGATTTCGTGAATTGTTTCCCGAATCTCATTTTTTTTTATTCGTTTTCTCTTTCAGTTGCTTTTAAAACCCAATGAATTCAACATAGGTTTAAATACTTACGGATATTGTTCATTTATCAGTAAAAAAACTTAGAACAATCGCAACATAATTAGAAAGGTCTACGTTGAACCACCTATTATTTAATAAATAAAATTCCTATCTGCTCATGAAAATGATTTCAGGAATACTCAGTTTGTTCCTTATTTCCATTGTGGTTACATCAAATGTGTATAGTCAAACCCCGGATCAAAAAATACCGGATAATTCGGTAGAAATAATAAATCTGAACACGGATGGTCATGTAGAGACGATCGAACTCAATACGATTCTGAAAAAATCAGCCAACATTGAAATGGTTATTGATCACGAAGAATTTGTTGAGCCGGTAATGCTAAACAACACAGATACAAAATTTGTTACTCCAACTACCGGGAACGGTAAGCTGGAAGAAGAAATAGTTACACCACAAAATTAATTTCCACAACTGATCAATTTTACTAACCATGAAATTCATGAAATATTTCCCAAAAATTGCTTTCATTTTCGCTTCCGTGTGTTTTATGCAGACCTCTAACCTGGCTGCACAAACAACCATTTTTTCTGAAAACTTTACCGGTGCAACTAACTGGTATTATATCAGCTTTGCCGGTGGCACCACTAATCAATGGACTATCGTCACCAATGCCTGTTGTTATAGCGCTGGAAGTTCATTAACAGTAAAGCAAGGTTCTTCAACTTACTGCTCCTATTCTAAAACAGTAATTGCTGATAAGATGGCTTACCATATGGTCAATGCAACCGGATATGAAAGTCTTCAACTCTCTTTCCGCTGGAAATGCACAGGAGAAGTAATTTCAGGTACCTATTATGATTATGGCTCTGTCTGGTATTCTTTGGACGGTATAACTTTTTCCAAAGTAACCGCTGGCGGAAACGGCAGCGGCAACTATTCATCGCAATCTACCTGGACTTCGCAATCTGCTTTTTCACTTCCCTCAGCACTGAATAATCAGGTTTTTTATTTAGGATTTGATTGGATCAATGACAACTCCGGTGGAGCTAATCCACCGTTTGCAGTGGATGATATTTCTGTAACCGGAACTGCCAACACAACCTCCACTTTGCTGACTCAAAATTTTTCTACCTGCGCATTGCCTGCAAGTTGGACAAATACTGATAACTCAGGCAACGGTGCCGGAAGCTGGACATTTAATAATACATGCACAAGAACTATTAAAACAGGAACTGCATCAAACTGTTTTGCAAAATTTGATAGTGATTGTTATGGTAATGACGGCAAAGCCGAAAATGCAGATCTCATTACACCAAGCATGAATTGTTCAACATATGGTGTGGTTAATTTATGTTTCCAGCATTATTACTATCATCTTGCGGGCAGTCAGGCTGAAGTTCTCATAAGCGGTGATGGCGGATCAAACTGGACTTCGGTGGCAACTTTTACTGCATCAACTGTAAATGCACAAATAAAAACCATTGATATCTCTTCCGTAGCTGCGGGAAATTCAAGTGTGAAAGTGAAATTTCATTTTACCGGAAATTATTCATGGTACTGGGCAGTAGATGACATCATTGTCAGCGGAATACCTATAATAAATTATACATGGACAGGAACTACTTCAACAAATTGGAATACATCAACCAACTGGAGTCCGAGCGGAATACCCGGATCATCAGATAATGTAACCATTCCTGCCGGTCCATCAAATATGCCCATCATCAGTGCAACAACTACGGCATTATGCCGAAATCTGACTATTAATTCTGGTGCATCGTTAACTAATCAGGTTGTTATTGCCACCGGTGAGTTTACCATTGCCGGTTCGGTTACAATCAATGGAATACTTTATCATACAGGAGATGAAAGTATGACTCTAAGTGGAGTTGGTAAAACAATCGGAGGCGATTTTCTCACTGCCGATCCGGATGAAATTGTAGCATGGATCATCAGCGGAAACGCATCTTATACACTCAACAATGATTGGATCACAGGTCAGATAACGATTGCAGAAGGTTCAACATTGAACACCAACGGATACAATATAGAATGTGTTGTTTTCAATCAACAGGGCGATTTTGTTCTGAATGATGATACACTCATGCTGGTTGGTGCTGCGGGTGATATAACATTTGATGATGCCGATTTTTTTGAAGGTACCGGAACTGTGTGGTTCAATCGGGCAGATAGTGACTGGTCTTTTTGGGGACCCGGCAATCAAACCGTTCCGTCAATGACATACTATAATCTATGCCTCAGTACTTACAACACATACACAATCACTCTTGGTGGAGGAACAAATTTCGTCATCGGAAATGATCTTACACTTCTGAATCCTTCAACTATTGGCGGAACGGTTTCTACAGATGCCGCTGGTCAGATTACGGTCACCGGAAATTTGATTCATGGTGGAGCAGGTAATGATGGTACTACGCTGATTGTAAATGATCAACTGGTCATTGAAGATTATATTGCCTCAATAGGTAATGACCGAACTTACAATGAAATTCAGGTTGGATACACTTCAACCAGCGAAACATTTTTGGATGTCAACGGAGTTTCGCCTGTTTCATTTGTAAGTCCTGTAACTTATCTCGGTGGCACGCAAATAATTCTTGATGCTGATTACACAGATTTGAATATTGAAGGAAGCGGCACACGTTATCTTGAAGGAAATATAACTGTGGACGCAGAAAACGCCTCGGGCAATCCGCTTGATGGCGACTTAACGATCACTACCGGAGAACTTGTTTCGGGTGGACCGCCTTCTGTTGTACCGGTAACATCCAGCGATGCAGATCAGAGTATTCCTGAACTGGTTAATGGTGTTGCTGCTAACAATACAGTTCCAACATTGGCATCACTAAACACCAATGCCGTCAAATTATCAATCACACTCGGTGCCGGTTATATCGATCACACATTGGATGGTATTACCCTCACCGCTACGCACACATATAATTCTGATCTTGATTTTTATCTCGTTGATCCTTCATCAACGGTGTATGTTATTTCTACTGATAACGGTGGTGGCGATGATGGATATTCGAGTGCAACATTCAGTGATAATGGTGCAACTCCTATTCCTACAAGTGGTGTTATCACCGGAGATTATCAGGCGGAAGGTATGATAATGGCGAATTACTCAGCCAGCGTTGTCGGCACATGGAAACTGTTTGCGATTGATGATGCTTCTATTGATGTGGGACAACTCACCGATTTTAAAATCAACTTATTCGATCCTGCAACATCCCTGGTTTATACCATTGATGTAGAAGGAGATTGGACGGTAAGCGGAGGAACATTCAGCAACCTCGATGCGCAAACAACTTTTGATGGCAGCATCGCGCAAACAATCACCAGTGATGATGAGCATTTTGGTGATATCAATTTTCAAAACAGCAGCGCAGCAGGAATTTCATTAAATGGAAATCTTTATGTTGATGGAACAGCATCGCTTAATGATGGCGTTGTTTCAACCAATGGTGATACAGTCTTTATCACAAATGCGGCAGTCAATTCCATTGACGTTTTCAGCGACAACAGTTTTGTAAACGGAAATCTCAATCGTGTAATAACCGGAAATGTGAATTACTCTTTTCCTGTCGGAAACGGAACCACCTCGAATGACTATCACCGTGTGAACGTTGACAATAATTCATTGGCAGGGGTAAATAATCTGACAGTTTCGTTTGAATCACTCACCAATCATAATGATGGTGATATGAATTGCAGCGATGATTGGCTGACTTATTCTAGCATCAATAATGAAGGTGTCTGGTATGTTGAACCCGATGCACAACCATCATCAGGTGCTTATGACGTTTATCTGTACACTCAGAATTTTACAGGACTTGCAGATAATGAATTTGCGCCACTCAAACGCGCAGTCAATTCTATAACCGGAGCAGATTGGTCAACCGGTGATGGCGATTTGAATATAGAAGATGGAGAAGGAAGACTATTGTCGAACGGATATGCGCTGCGAATGAATATGACTTCGTTTTCTCAATTCGGTCAGGGACAGGGTTTTGGAGGATTGCCTATCACACTGCTCAGTTTTACTGCAACAAAAAATAATTCATTTGTAGATATTGATTGGACTACATTATCGGAAGTGAACAATGACTTTTTTGAAGTCGAGAGATCAAATGATGCGATCAACTTCGTTTCCATCGGTATAATGGATGGTGCCGGAAACAGCACGAGTATATTAGATTATAAGCTTACGGATGAAAGCCCATATTTGAATTTGAATTACTACCGCTTGAAGCAAACAGACTATGATGGAACACATTCTTACTCTGAAATCAGAAAAGTTGAATTCAATTCTACTTCTGAAGTGATAGACATATATCCAAACCCGACTCACGGTGAAATAACGATAGCCTCAAATAATCAATTGGAAATTTATAATATCCAAATATTTGATGTCACCGGTCGCATGATTCATGAAATTAGTTTTGATCATCCGGTGACGGAGGCATTCATCAATCTTACCAGTGTGATTCCTCAGGGTGTTTATCAACTGCTGATCTCCGGGGATCATGAATTTCAATCAGTGCAAAGAATAATTATCTACTAAATAAACTTTCGTTTTTTGATTCAGTAGATTAAGAATTTAATTTACAGATACCGGACAAGGGGGAAATTTGTCCGGTTTTTCTTTGTCCGGTTGCCAACTTTATATAATCAACTGAATCAACCTGGCAGGTTTTCAATTTATCACGATGAAATGAAGGCCGGCACATTTATTTCAATTTATGCCGCAGTCCATCACTTTTAATCTATCACCAGTTCATAAGGCATTTTCATCTGAACGCCTTGCATTCTTTTCACTCTGGCAAGCAATTCAAAATTCAGCACCAATTCTTCAGGTAAATGTGTTTTGATGATTGAATAAAAAATTTCTTCGTCATCAGTTTCGCCACCGGTTAATCCGTTCATGATTTGTTCAAAAAAATCTTCTTTCTCCGGATATTCAACAATTTGGTATTCACTCATGTTTGATTTTTTCGCAGCAATTTCAATGGCAAGATCAATTCCTCCAAGCAAATCAATTAATCCGATTTTGAGCGCTTGCTCTCCGGTATAAACTCTTCCCTGTGCAATAGAATCCACATAAGTCAATTCCATATCTCGTCCTTCAGCAACTTTCTCTTTGAAATCATGATAAGTGGAATCAACAAATTGCTGAAAAAGTTTTTTCTCGTCTTCCGTTAACGGTCGTGAGGTGGAAATGAGATCGGAATATTTTCCTGTTTTCACTGTGTCGAAAGTGATTCCGATTTTTTCATTGTAGAATTTCTGCATGTTAGGCAGCAGGAAAAAAACACCGATGGATCCGGTAATCGTTGTCGGTTCAGCAATAATGGTATCCGCATCGCAGGCAATATAATATCCGCCAGATGCGGCAACATCGCCCATTGAAACGATGACGGGCATTTTCTTTTTCGTCAACTGCACTTCGCGCCAGATTACATCCGATGCCAAGGCAGAGCCGCCACCGGAATTAATTCTGAGAACAACTGCTTTGATTTCATCATCTTTTCTGATGTCTCTGAAAATTTTTGCGTAGTCAACCGAACCGATCATATGATCTTTACCTTCTCCATCCACAATATCACCTTCGGCATACACCACTGCAATTTTATCCGCTTTGTAATTCTTCTCTTCATCAATTTCAGCATCTGAATATTTGGCGAGGTTGATGAAATTCATTTTTTCATCTTCACTGATTCCAACTTTTGATTTTATTTCCGATTCTACTTCATCCCAGAATTTTAAGCCATCAGCTAATTTAAGTTGTGGCAGATGGTAAGTATTCATCGACAAAGCATTGTCTGCCATATTATCAAGTACGGCAACATCTATTCCTCTTGATTCTGCAATTTGTTTAATGAAGTGATCATAAATACCAAAAACATATTCAGTAACCTGCTTACGATTTTCAGGACTCATTTTTTCGAGACGAAGAGGTTCTGTGGCACTTTTAAATTTTCCGTCATAAATAACCTGTACCTGAATGCCGAGTTTGTCGAGCATGTTTTTCAGAAAAAATAACTTGGCAGCAAATCCTTTGATGATCAACATACCCGATGGGTTTACATAAAACGCGTCCGCAACTGAACAGAGGTAATAGGATTTTTGCGAAACCATTTCACCATAAGCGATGATGAACTTGCCGCTTTTTTTGAATTCAATCAGATCATTTCTGATCGCTTCCAATGTTGCCATTCCATTTGGACATGCGCCAGCCTGAATAAAAATGCCTTTGATGTTTTCATCTTTAGCCGCCTTCCTGATGTTTTCATGAATACCATTCAGGCCGATACTGTAACCAAAATCAGTTGAAAACGGAGAAAAATTTTCGAAAGGATTCTCAATTGTTCTTTCAGGAATGCTGTAAGCCAAGTCAAGCTTCAAAACTGAATTTGGTTTTACTTCAACTTCTTCTTTATCACCGATGCCGGCAAAAACACCAATCAGCACTACGAAAAACAGAATAATACCAACGATGATCATTACAAACATGCCTGCCATAGAGGCAAGCATCATCTTGAAAAATTGTTTCATTACAATAAATTTTTTAGGTTGCCAAAGTTAAATCAATGAGTTAGTCGTTAATGCGGAATTTCGTCAGATGAATGAATCTATAGACGAATATCAACCGGAATTCTTTTAGTGCTTTATGTTTGACAAATGAATTTCTGTATTCTTCTACTCGGTTCAAACATGGGTGAAAAACTTAAAAACCTGAAACTGGCAGCTGAAGAGATTTCAAATCATGTGGGTACCATTGTTCTTTTATCCAAAATATATTATTCAGAGGCATGGGGTAATGAGTCTCAGGATCATTTTCTGAACCAGGCATTGAAAGTGGAGACGCATCTCAATCCCTATGAAACACTGCATGCAATTCTACAGATTGAAAAAATGATGGGACGCGTCAGAAACGAAAAGTGGGAACCCCGGTTAATTGATATTGACATCCTTTTATTTAACGATGAAATTATTGAAACTGAAATTCTTCGTGTACCGCATCCATTTTTGCAGGAAAGAAGATTTGCCTTGGTACCATTAAATGAAATAATCCCAGAACAAATTCATCCAATTTTTGAAATGACTATTTCTGAATTGCTTGATATTTGTGTCGATTCAAAAAAAGTTTTGGAATTCACCAAGTGAAACACCGGTTCATTACGATCGAAGGGAATATCGGAGCGGGCAAAACAACGCTGGCAACGCGTTTGGCTAAAGACTTCAACGGCAAACTCATTCTTGAGGGATTTGCTGACAATCCATTTCTTCCCCCATTTTATGAAAACAAAGAGCGTTACGCGTTTCCACTTGAATTGTATTTTATGGCGGAGCGCTATCAACAGCTAAAAGCTTTTCTAACCGAGCAGGATCTTTTTTCTGCCTTCACGGTCAGCGATTATTTGTTTGTAAAATCGCTCCTTTTCGCGAGAGTTAATCTATCCGAAGATGAATTCAAACTTTATTCAACGCTCTTCAACATCATTAATCCCACTTTGCCGCAACCCGATTTGGTTGTTTATCTCCACTCACCGGTAGATAAACTAAAAGCGAACATCAACAAACGAGGACGCGAATATGAAAAAAATATTTCGGAGGAATATTTGTGGTCACTTCATCAAACCTATATGGATTATTTCCGCACTGCATTGAATTTAAAAACAGTGGTCATTGATATATCTGAAATCAATTTTGCAGAACATGAAAGCGATTACAATAAAGTTGTTCAAATCATCAATGCAAACTATCTTGACGGCATCAACGTGATCCCGAATAATTGACAGATGACCTATCTTCTTAACACTTGCCACACTTTATGTGAATTAATTACCTGACTATTCAATTACATTCTTTGGATTTCTGGTTACCTTCGTTGTGCAATAAATATTTTACTGTTACACGAGTTAGAATGTATTACATTTTTTTGCTAAACAAAAAGTGCGTATGACAGCAAAAGGACACTTCAGATCGCTGGGAATCATCCATGCATTTTTATTAATCACACTTTCAGCTGCCGCCATTGTTTCTTTTTATTTGCATGGTCAGAGGACTGAAGGTGAAGACCCACAAGTTGCTGATGAAACAACCACCAGTCTCCTGCTGGTAGCCTGTATCATCATTGGAATTGTGGTGATTATTGCTGCTGATATCATCTACAAAGGCCGTGTCAAAAAAATCAATGATAACGAAAATCAGGATTACGATCATAAACTTTCTTCATTCAAAAGCGCAGTCATTGTGGAATGGATTTGGTTGCTTTTTGCGAATGTTGGTTCTCTTTGGTGTTATTATCTTACCGGTAACAACGTTATTCTCGTCATATTTATTGTCTTATGGATCGTCTTCTTTTTCAATATGCCCACCAGAAAAAAATTAGTAAAGGATGTTGATTTCAACCAGCAAGAGAAAATGAAAATTTTTGAACAAAGTGAAATAGCAACTTAATCTGCGATAAATAAAATACAAAAGCCCGGTACTCAAAGAGTCCGGGCTTTTGCATCAGTATTTTTACTTAATGATACTTTATCCCAAATGAATCATTTTATCCTTCAGTTTAAGTATAGCGCTTTTATATGCTTTGGTAAGTACCGGATAAATCAATGTGCTGTAGCGTTTAAAATCTTTTACTACAGACTGCCGGCTGAATAATGTGTGAATGAGTTCGTTAGAAGTAACAGGAGCTCCTTTTTCTTTCAACAAGCCAATGATTCGATCGATATGTTTGCCGCCTTGTCTTGCGCGAGTTGTTTTCTTAACTGCTTTTTTAGCAGGTGCGGCACTTGCTGCTTTAGGCGCTGCTTTGTATCCTTTTTTTCTGCCACGTTTACGTCCCTTGTGAGCTGAACCACTTTGTGTAGAAAATAACTGGATCGCTTTACGAATAAAGTCCAATGATTTTTGTAAGGATGCTTCCTGATCTTTAAGCATGCTTAGATTGCTGGAAATGATTTGATCTATTGTAATCATGATTTAATATTTTTTTTAATTCGGATCAAAAATAAGTGCGTCAGGGATTAGTTAGTTACTAACTTCTAAAAAAAAAAGGACCAAGCCATAGTTGGAATTAATATGGACCACTCAACTGAGAAAACCTATTTCCCTATTTTAGCCCTGCATGAAAATTCTTACTTCGCTCCTGTTTCTTTTCATCTCTATTCATGTTTCATTCTCTCAAAACGCCAATCTTTCCGGCAAAGTCACCGATACAAAAAACAAAGAGGGCATGTTTGCGGTGAATGTTTTTATCAAAGGAACTTCGCTTGGCACGAGAACTGATTTTGACGGCAACTACAAAATCGAAAACATTGCTTCGGGTGAATACAGCATAGAATTCAGCTATATCGGGTTTGAGAAAAAGCTTTTCACGGGTATCAAATTTTCGGATGGAGAAAACAAAATACTCAGCACCGATCTTAATGAATCTGCGCTTACGGTTGATCAGGATATTGTCATCATTGGTGAAAGACCACTTATAGATGTAGAAGACGGCAAGAACACAAAAACAATTGGTAGCGATGTGATTGAAATTGCACCGGTAAAGAGCATTGAGAATATTCTTAATTCACAAACAGGTATCGTTCAGAATCCTGAAGGAATTCATATTCGAGGCGGAAGAACTTACGAAACAGGTTTTCTGATTGACGGAGTATCTGCGCAGGATCCGTTGGCGGGAACGGGTTTCGGAATTGATTTAGGAACCAACGCCATTGACGATATTGAAATCACCACCAGTGGAAGCAATGCTGAATATGGCGATGCAACCTCCGGCATCATTAACACAAAGACAAAAGAAGGTGGTGATAAATTCTCTTTAAGCTTTTCACACAAGCGCGACAATTTCGGATTTAATTCTGATTGGAGTTCGTCCTGGAATTCATCGGTGTATGAATTGGGAATGGGCGGTACTATTGAATTCCCCTTTTTCATTAAGGAGAATAGGAATCCAGATGGAACAAAACAAAACCTCAAAACAAAAAAACTCCGCTACTTCATCTCGCTCAAAAACCAATTCACGGATGAGTTCATAAAAAATCCTGCTGATCAGGTTACGTCATCTGTTTATCCCGATAAATTCTTTTCTCCTTTTCAGGATAATCGATGGGCGGGTTTATTGAAACTGAATTATGAAATTGATCCACGAAAAAAAATAACCTTCTCCTATCTCAAATCATTAACGATCAATCAGAACACAAACATGCTGCGCGTGACGGGCAATGATGTGACCTTCCGCCCGGGTTATCAATATCTTTTTGAATTGCAACCCGACAATGCGAACACCTACACGCACGACACCAATCTCGAAAATCTTCAATGGCAGCATACTCCTTTCAATCAGTTCTCGTACAAAATAAATTTGTCGCGGTTGTTTGTTCATCTGCGCGCGGATGCAAACGGCAGACCGTGGCGACCTGATTCTGTTGCCACAGAATTTGATCCGCAATCCATCGTAGAATTTCCAACGCAGGCTTTCAATCCTGATGACTCGATTGTTTTTGTTCTGCCTCCTCCCGGCTTGTATAATAATGGCGGCATCGCAACGCTATGGCATGATCATTTTCTCGAAGAACTGACCTCTCGATTTGTTGGTACATTTTATTCTCAGGATTTACTCAACCGTTTTTCTTTCGGTGCTGAAATAAAAAAACAGGACATGCAATGGATAGATATTTACCGTCCGTGGATTGGCGCTCCGATTATTTTATCCGATGGAGATTCATCGCAATCTTTCCGGCTTGGTGATATGTCGGACATCTGGCATGTGAAACCGTTGAAAGGAAGTTTTTTCCTCACCGACAAATACAAATTCCGCGGGCTGAATGCCGAACTTGGTTTGAGAATGGAATATTGGTTTCCCGGAAAATATGTGGATGATGCAGTGATGAATCCTGCAGCACCCATCGCAGAAGAATTCCGGAATGATTATCCGGATGAGGCTTATTCGCTCTTTGGGCGAAGATTTAAAATGCGTTTGCTCCCGAAAATTTCCGCCTCCTTCCCTATCCGCGAAAACCAGATGATGTATTTCTCTTACTCGCATTCAACCGTTCAGCCGCATCCTTCATACATCTATGCGGGGCTTGATCCGTTCTATCAGGATCGCTCCACGCTTTCGAAAATCGGAAATCCAACGCTCGATCCTGAAGTGGATATTTCTTACGAGATCGGTTTAAAATCTCAAATTACTTCCAACGATGCGCTCAATGGTTCCGCTTTCTGGAAGGACAAATATGATTTCATCACCACGTCAACGATTTTAATTCCTGATGCAACAGGCCGCGATATTTCGCGCTCGATAAATATCAATTCAGATTATGCGCGCGTGCGCGGCATCGAAGTGGAATATATCAAGCGCATCAAAAAATGGTTCTACGGACAACTCAGCGCCTCGTATAGTATTGCCACAGGGCAGAGTTCTTCATCCAGCGAAACGATCAAAGAAATTCTAGCCACCGGAAACCGCGGAACCACCAAAGAAAATTTTCTTGCCTGGGATTCTCCGCTTGATCTGAAGGCTTACGGAATTTTTACCAGGAACGATGACGCAGGTTTGTTCGGAAAAAAATGGCTGAACAAAATGAGTGTTTATCTCGAAGCAATTTACCGCAGCGGCAGACGCCACACGCCATATATCCTCGATGGATATGAAGGCGTAAGCGGCAGACCGATTTATGTCGAAGACTCCGGTCCTGAAAACCGATATGCCGAATTGGGCGCCTCTTCTTATTGGGTCAACATGACTTTTCGAAAATGGTGGCAGGTGAAATCGAAAGTCAATATTGCTTTTACCATTGAAGTAACCAATCTGCTGAACACCAAAAACGCTGCGATCATTAATCCCGTAACAGGTGATGCATATATATATGGTGATGCCGTGCCTACCGAATGGCGCGACCCCGTTTACCAGGATCCGCGCGACCCGCGCTCCTCAGGCACTCCGCCTTTCAACCCCTCGCGCTATTATGAGAACAGGCATTTGATGGTGGGGCTGAGTGTGAATTTTTAATTTGAAATCTTTCAACTTCAAAAGCAAACCCTTTAAGTATCATTTTGAATTTTCAATCTTTGTACTGAAAATTCTTTTTGTCATCTTCTTATCAAAAGTGTCTCTGTCATTTGATTTTGGGAATGCAGTTGCGGGAACGGGAACACTAAGAAATTTGCAGAGAGGCTCCCAGCCATCTTTTACTTCGAATACTAAAAGTTTTTCTGATGGTACGTTTCTTTTTACTTCCTCGTTCCAGGTGTTGAACACTTTTTTGCAATGTTCGCGGTCATCAATTTTGTTGCTGAAAAAACCTTTGTGTACTATTCTGGTGGTATAATCATATCCCTTTGGAAATGACCTCGCTGATTTTGAAAACAACCCGAAAACTTTTGCAAGTGCCAATACCAAAGATGGAATCTTTTTGAAAATGGTTTTAGAAGCGCTGTTGTACCATTTGTCAGCATCGCGCACAGTAAGTATCACTTTTGCATCCGGATACTGTTTCATGAACTCTCTGTAATACATGGCTGCTGGAAAGTCAACGGCAGACTGATAATTCTTGAAAAGCAAATCATAATCCGGTTTCAGATCATGCTCCAGTTTTTCCCACTCTAGTAGATGAGTTGGATTTTTCATGAGTTCAAACATGTGATAACATTTTCCGAAACCAAGTTGCTCCAGCGCTTGCTTGAGAGATTCTGTTCCTGTGCGACCTGCTCCGGCACCAATAATTTTTAAAGACATAGTTAAGGGATAGATGTTGTGAGAAATCCTTAGTTGTAAACTTAAATATTGATACCTGTGCATATTAAGAAAAAGCAAAAAAAAGCGGAAGAACCACTCCCGCTTTTAATTATCAAATCACCGAATTCGATTTACCTCATGTCATTGATCACCGCCACGGCTTCTTCGAGATAAACATCTTTTTCAAGTTTTTCGGCAAACTTGTTCCATGAAGCAACTTTTACGGTGTCGCTTTGAATGGTTATTTGGTCGGCTACGGGTATTTCAATATACATCCCCGCAATGGGTTTGATGAGATCGTCAAAATCTTTGCTGTCCTTGCGGTCGGCATCTTCCTGGGTTTTGTATTCATTCCAGTTCAGCGAAATGACGGAAGCATCAGATTTTGCTTTGAGATCTACGGCATAGTTTTCAATCGCATTAAAATTGCTGCTCGCATCCACGCGTGCTTTGCTTTTTGAAACCAGATCGGCAATTTGGTTATCCGACAATGTCCATGTTTGATAGGTGGCTGCGGGAATTTTATCGGACTCCAGCGGATACTCGTTGTCCTTTTCGCCCAATTCAAAATAGGCATATTGATCGGGAAGAATAATATCTGGGATCACTCCGGTGAGTTGTGTGGTAGCACCGTTGATGCGATAGAATTTTTGGGTGGTGATTTTGATGGAGCCGAGTGGTTTGACATAATCATAAGAGGCGGGAACCATTTTATCCAGTTCAAAAAATTGCTGAACCGTTCCTTTGCCATAGGTGGCTGAGCTGCCGATGATGATGGCGCGTTTGTAATCCTGCATAGCGGCAGCAAGAATTTCCGATGCCGAAGCGGAAAACTCGTTAACCATGATGACCAACGGACCGCGATAAGAAATGTTTGCATCGTTATCATCCATAGTTGATGCACCGCCCGTTTTCGGTTTTACCTGAACGATGGGGCCTTTCTCAATAAATATTCCGCCCATTTTAACTACATCCTGTAAAGAACCGCCCCCGTTGTTGCGGAGATCAATGATGATTCCTTTCACGTTTTCATTGCGGAGTTTCTCGACTTCCATTTTCACATCATCAGCACAATTGCGTCCTCCGCCTTTCGAAAAATCAGCATAAAATTTCGGGAGATAGATGTACCCCACACCTTCATCATCATCATTTTTTTTGATGATCGCGGATTTCGCATACGTTTCTTCCAATATAACCACATCACGAATGATAGTGATGACCTTGACTGATCCATCAATATGTTCAACGGTCAGCCTGACTTCAGTTCCTTTTTTCCCGCGAATGAGTTTTACTGCTTCGTCCACTCTCCAATCCACAATATCAACAGGATCATCCGAACCCTGACCAACTTTGAGAATCAAATCACCTTCCTTGAGTTCACCTTGTTTCCAACACGGACTGCCTGGAATAATATTTTCAACGCGCACATAACCATCTTTCTCATTCAACTGCGCTCCTATTCCTTCCAGCTGACCGCTCATCTGAATATCAAAATTCGCTTTGTCTTCCGGGGGAAAATATTCGGTGTGCGGATCGTAAACATTCACTATTGAATTGAGGTAATCAGAAATTTTGTCTTTGTATTCGAGCTTGGCAATGCGCTCATAAAAATCCGTATACTGTTTTTTGATTTTTAAACGGGCTTCTTCTTCATACTGCGCCAGAGACTTTGTTTCGATGGATTCATTTGATTCTTCTTTGCTCTCATCAGTATCGCCAGCGTCCGCGTTCATCATCTCACTCATTTTCTGCATCGTTTGCAGTTTCAGTGTTTGCTCCCATCTTGTTTTCAATTCTTTTTCATTGGCGGCAAATTCGCGTTTCTCGGGATCGCTTTCAAAAGTTTCCGTTGAGTTCAAATCAAAAGGCTGGGAAAGAATTTCCTCCACCCACGCTTTTGACTGGTTCATTCTATCGTCCATCATTTTGATAGCCAGATTAAGAAATTCGAAAGATGGTTCCGTCATTTCATCATCAATTTTGCTTTGATAAGCTTCCAATTGGCGTACATCGTCTTTTGTAAAAAACCGTTTGTAATAGTCAAGACGTTTGAGATAAAGACTGAATGCTTTTTCAGATAACTGATCATCAATTTTCAAAGATTGATAGTGGCTGGAATTTAATCCCTGAACCACAAGGTTCATGAGCACATCATTCTTTTCGTCTTTAACATGACGCTTGTAAGTGAAACTGAAAACAATTAATCCCGCCAAAACGGGAAGATAAATCCATCTCTTCGTTATCATTTTAAAAAACATTTTTTGTGAATGCGTATAATAACGGCAAGATTATAAATTAAGTTTTGTGATGACTGAAAATCTTCGACCGATAAACAATTATCGCTCCTGAAAATCCGATTAAGTCCTAATTCTCTGTTTCCTTAATTCGTTCAACGAAAATAGCTAAGTTTGAAAATGCTCATTTTCATTCTTCAAATGGTAGCATGTTAACAATGAAAATCAAACCCATATTTATCTCCATTTATTTTGCATTTACATTTTTTTCGGCATGCTCGGATAAATCTGAAGCTCCGGGAACTACCCCATTTTTCGATATCCCTCATGTTTGTGTGTTGAAATCAAAAAATATTTCTGTCAACACGCGCATACTTCCTCCTGCTGATTTTTTTAATAAAACGGCATCCTCCCAGTTCGACATCAATTTTCTCGGAACATTTCCGGCTGATGTGCAAACCGCTGTTGAATATGCTTCTTCCATCTGGGAACAATCGATCAGTTCGAATGTACCCGTAGTGGTGGATGTTTTATACTTCGACTTAGGTGCAGGTACCCTGGGTGTTTGCATACCGAATGCGAAGAATAATTTTCCGTTCAATGATTTACCGGAAACTTTTTATCCGCTTGCACTTGCGAACAAAATAAGTGGGTATGATTTGGACACCGCCCATGCTGACATGTTGATGTATATCAGCAGCACCGCAAATTTTTATACCGGCACAGACGGAAATTGCCCTCAGAATAAAATTGATCTGGTGTCCGTTGCACTGCATGAGTTTGGTCACGGACTTGGATTTGCAGATTCTTATAAAATCGAAAACACACTTGGATCTTACGGTATGTTCACCAACAGCGATCTCCCTCCTCTCACCTTCCCATTTTATGATCTAAAGAAAATGCCTTTTATCTATTCACATTTTGTTCAGAATGATTCCGCTCAACAATTATTGGACAGCAGTTTTTTTCCGAATCCATCTTCTCAACTGGCTGACTTTATGACCAGCAATCAGGTTTATTTCAATGGACCTTTTGTGCTTGGCGCAAATAATAATTTACCGCTTCGTTTATACGTACCCGGCACCTGGGATCAGGGATCAAGCATGGTTCATCTCAATGAAATTACCTACCCGGAAGGCAATGCGAATTCTCTGATGACTCCGTTTACAGCAAATGGTGAAGTGGAACATTTGCCCGGAGTTGGAACTTTGGCTTTGCTCAATGACATTGGATGGAATAGTTTTCCCACCTTCACAACAGAATCTCCTGACGAAATTTCTTTCACTTGCAATCCGAATCCTTTTGTAAATGAAACCGAATTCTATTTCGAAAAAAATGAGTCAGAAGAAATGACCATTTCAATTTATGGAGCAAACGGTTCGCTGGTCAGCACGATTACTACATCAGAAAATCCGGTGCGTTGGAATGGCCCTGATGATCATGGAAACAAAGTATCGGTCGGAATTTATTTCGTTAATTGTCGTTTTGAAGAAAAGTATGAAACTCTTAAACTGATAAAGGTTGAATAAACAACTACAAGATTAACTTCATTGTCTTGTTCCACGATCTGAAAAAAACGAGTTTGATTTTTTTCGTACTATTCTATATAGTCGCAGGCGCGAACCATTTTCTCATGACCGCTTTTTATCTTGAATTGATACCCGATTATGTTGGACGTGATTATCATAAACCAATTGTTTACATCAGTGGCCTGATTGAAATTGCATTGGCGATACTGACTGTGTTTAGAACCACACGTAAATGGGCTTGTATCGGAATTATCATCATGCTGATTGCAATTTTTCCCGCAAATATTTATCACTTCCAATCCAATCTGGATCAAAGGAATCTTACTACCATAGTCACCGCTTTGCGATTGCCGGTACAAATTGTGCTTATTATGTGGGCCTGGTGGTTGCGGAAAGAATGAATTGAAATTGCCGGAAAAGGGAAACTTTAATTCTCTTCTACTTTAAATTCAGGCTCATGTAAGTCAACCGGTTTCCTGCGTTTCTTACGCATCGAAATATTCAGGAATTCAACAAAGACGGAGAAAAACATCGCAGTGTACACATACCCTTTCGGCACATGAACTCCAACTGATTCTACGCAGAGCAAAAATCCGATCATGAGTAAAAATGAAAGTGCAAGCATTTTCAACGATGGATGTTTTTGAATGAAATCGCTGATGTGTCTTGAAAAAATAAGCATGATGAAAAGCGAAATGATTACAGCAATAATCATGATCAGCACTTCTTTCACCAAACCAACTGCAGTGAGTATGGAGTCAATCGAGAAAACAATATCAAGAATTATTACTTGGAGAATAACAAACTGCATCAGGGAAGAGCCTTTTGATTGCTTGTGTACTTCAAAACCCTCTAATGTTCCATTGATTTCGGAAGTACTCTTTGCAATAAGAAAAATACCACCGGCAAATAAAATCAGATCGCGACCGCTTATTTCTACAATCTCCTTAATCACTTCAGGACTTTTTCCTGTAAACCAATTTTCAACCGGTATCATGAAAAGGGGATCAACCAATCCAACAAGTTTGGTGATAAAAATCAATAAAGCAATTCTGAATAAAAGAGCCATTGATAGCCCGATTGCCCTTGCACGCGGTTGTTGTGACTTCGGAAGTTTATTGGTAATGATGGAAATGAAAATGATATTGTCGATACCCAATACGATCTCCATAAATGTGAGGGTAAGAAGACTGAGCCACGCAGCAGGTTCAGTGAAAATTGAAAAGTCCATCATGTAATTCCTAGTTCAAAATAATTTTTTGAACTGCAAATGTATTGTCAAACTGAAGAACGATTTGATATACTCCTTTTGGGAAAGATGACACATCAATAAGTTTTTCAACAGAAATATTTTCTGACGGTTGACTATACACAATTTGTCCAAGGGAAGTGTAAATGGATACCGAATGAATTTGATTTGACGGGTCAGAAATAATTCGAAAAATACCCTCTGATGGATTGGGCGAAACAATAAAGGGAGAATTGATTTCATCAATACTGTTGGCAGGATTGACCAATGTAATATCCTGTGAATATTCACTGTAGCCGCAATCGCTGAAGGCATAAAGTGTTACATGATAAACTCCGAAATCCGCGTACTCATGAAGTGGTTCAAAAGCAGAGGATGTATCGCCATCATCAAATTGCCAGATGTATTCTTCACCTTCAGTTGTGAGATTGTGGAAGTCGACAAATTTCCAAAACACCGCATACGTGAATAATCCCACAGGGATTTTTTTCTTGTCAACAAAAATTGAGTCAGTTTCTTTGCATCCGTTGATATCAGTAACAATCAAATTATAGGTGGTGTCTTTAACAGGTTTAACAAAAGGATCATCACATGTAATACAATTAATAAAATAATCCGGGGACCATAAATAAGAACCGCCAGTTCCTGCGCCTGATGATACTAATTGAATACTGTCGCCTAAACAATAAAAAGTATCGACACCGGCATTGGCAACGGGTAAAGCAAAAACAGTAACAGGTTTCGAAATTGTATCGGAATAAATGCTGTCGATCACGATCAATGTAACAGTGTAAATTCCTGCGCTGCTGTAAGCATGATTCGGATTCTGCACAGTGGATGAACCAGAGCCATCACCAAAGTCCCAAAGCCATGAATCAGGTTCAGGTAGCGATGCATCAAGAAAAAAACTGATATCGCTCAGGCAAACCTCATTCACCAAAAAATTTGCGGTGATCTGCGCTTTCATAGAATAAACAGAGAAGAAAAACAAAAAAAGAAGACTACCTCCTTTCACGATTTGTAAATTTTCTCAAAATTAGTTTGATGCAGACGAAATAAGTGTCAGACAATTGTCAGAATAGACAAAATGAATCTATCCGGCTATCATTTTCTTCTCGTAACGTTTGCGATCAATTTCACTCAAATAGACTTTGCGAAGTCGGATAGACTTTGGCGTGAGTTCTACATATTCATCTTCCTGAATATATTCCAATGCTTCTTCTAATGAGAACTTAATAGGCGGAATCAGTTTCGCTTTATCATCATGCCCTGAAGCGCGAACATTACTCATTTTTTTGGGAGTGCAAACATTTACTGTCAAATCACCCGATTTTGAATTTTCACCAATGACCTGCCCGGCATAAACTTCCTCACCCGGTTCAATAAAAAACCTTCCGCGCTCCTGAAGTTTATCGATTGAATAAGCAAAAGTGGGACCCATGTCTTTTGAAACGATTGAACCGTTGATGCGCTTTTCAATCTCGCCTTTAAACGGTTGATAATTATGAAAACGATGATACATCACAGCTTCACCAGCTGTTTGAGTCAGCATGTTTGTACGTAATCCAATTAATCCGCGCGATGGAATTTCAAATTCAAGATGAATACGATCTCCTTTCGGTTCCATTTTTTTCATCTCTGCTTTTCTGCGCGATACCATTTCAATCACACGACCAACAAATTCTTCGGGCACATCAATCGCCAGAGTTTCAATTGGCTCACATTTTTGTCCATCAATTTCTTTGATTATCACTTTCGGTTGACCAACTTGCAATTCGTATCCCTCCCTGCGCATCGTTTCAATTAAAATGGATAAATGCAAAACACCGCGTCCGTAAACATTGAACGAATCAGCGGATTCCGTGGGTTCCATTTTCATCGCCAGATTTTTTTCGAGTTCTTTATCCAAACGATCTTTTAAATGGCGCGAAGTCACAAATTTTCCCTCCTTTCCAAAAAACGGAGAGTTATTGATTGTGAACAACATACTCATAGTAGGCTCATCAATATGAATCGGTGAAAGTTGTTCAGGGTTTTCAAAATCAGCAACAGTATCTCCGATTTCAAAATCTTCCAAACCAACAATGGCACAAATATCTCCGGCTTCTGCTGTCTGTACTTTTATTTTTCCTAATCCTTCAAACGAGTATAATTCTTTGATACGCGTTTTTTTAATAGTACCATCACGTTTAATCAAGCTGATCGGTTGACCTTCTTTCAGATCGCCTCTGAAAATTCTTCCTATCGCAATCCGACCGATATAGTTTGAATAATCAAGTGAAGTGATCTGCAACTGAGTATTCCCCTCGTAAAATTTGGGAGAAGGAATATGTTCAATGATCGAGTCAAGCAACGCGGTCACATTTTCTGTTGGTTTATTCCAATCGGTTGACATCCATCCATGCTTGGCAGAGCCGTAAATCGTTGGAAAATCTAACTGATCATCATTGCCTTCGAGATTGAACATCAATTCAAAAACTTCCTCATGAACGATATCAGGTCGGCAATTCGGTTTATCAACTTTGTTGATCACCACAATCGGTTTCAATCCAAGCGCTAACGCTTTTGAAAGCACAAAACGTGTTTGCGGCATTGGACCTTCGAATGCATCCACCAAAAGCAAAACACCGTCAGCCATGTTTAATACGCGTTCAACTTCTCCTCCGAAATCAGAGTGACCGGGTGTATCAATGATATTAATCTTCGTGCCTTTGTATTCAACCGCCACGTTTTTTGCAAGAATGGTAATTCCTCTTTCGCGTTCGAGTGGATTACTATCCATGATCAGATCACCTGGGCGCTCGTGTTCTTTGAACAGATTACATTGATGAAGGATCTTGTCAACAAGCGTTGTTTTCCCGTGATCTACATGGGCAATAATCGCAATATTTCGTATGTTCTGATTCATAAATTTTTAAGGAGGCGCAAATATACGTCAGTGAGCAGCGAAGTATTGCCTGCAGGTAGTTATGAAAACATCAAACTGATATTTTTGCCGCATCATGAAAGGCAAAGGGAAAGGGAAAGACTGGATCAAACGAATCGGCATTGCAGGCTTTCTGTTTTTTCTGATCAAAGGACTGATCTGGCTTGCAATTTTTTTCGGTCTTTGGGAATATCTTTTTTAAAGACTCAGTCGTTTGTAAATCTCCCACATCACCACTCCCAAACTCACTGAAATATTTAACGAATGTTTTGTTCCTGATTGAGGAATTTCAATTGCCGCATCAAGAATTGCCAGCACTTCATCGGAAACTCCGTTCATTTCATTTCCAAAAACAAAAGCATATTTTGAATTCTTGTTCGGAATGAATTTTTCGAGCGAGATACTTCCTTCCGCCTGTTCAATAGCTATTACTTCAAATCCGATTTGCTTAAGATGATGAACTGCATCCACTGTCTTTTCAAAATATTTCCACTCAACAGATTCTGTTGCACCCAGCGCGGCTTTATGAATATCGCGGTGAGGCGGTGTGCCTGTAATTCCGCAGAGATAAATTGCTTCAGCAGAAAACGCATCAGCCGTTCTGAATGCAGCACCCACATTATGAAGACTTCTCACATCATCCAGTACAATGATGACAGAAAGTTTTTCAGATTTTCTGAATTCTTCCACCGATTTTCTTGCCAGTTCTTCGTAGGTTCGTTTGCGCATCGCAGCGCGAATATGCAAAAACATTCAAGACATAATCCACAGAAGTTGATTGGTTATTCCTGACAATTCATCTTTGGTAATTAATTTGGCCGCACAGCAATGAACATCGTGAGCAAAGCAGAAAATAAAGCGGTCGAACAAACCCCTTTGATGAAACAGTATTATGGCATCAAGGCGAAATATCCTGATGCTCTGGTGTTGTTCCGCATGGGCGATTTTTTTGAAACCTTTGATCAGGATGCAGTGATCGCTTCACAAGTATTGGGAATTGTTTTAACCAAACGCGCCAATGGTGCTGCCGCACATATTGATCTTGCCGGATTTCCTCATCATTCGCTTGATCTCTATTTGCCGAAACTGGTGAAAGCCGGTTATCGTGTTGCTATCTGCGAACAACTCGAAGATCCCAAACTCACTAAAACAATTGTCAAACGCGGAGTAACCGAAGTCGTAACTCCCGGAGTTGCGCTTGGAGATAAAATGCTCGATCATAAGTCGAACAATTTTCTCGCTTCGGTTTATATGACGAAAGACGAAAACGGAATTGCATTTATTGATGTATCCACCGGAGAATTTTTCCTCGCGCAGGGAAGCCGAGATTACATTGACAAACTGCTCCAAACATTTCAACCAGCGGAAATTATTTTTTCCAAATCCGCGCAAAAAGATTTTAAGCTCAAATTCGGTAGCAAGTTCTACACCTATGCCATTGACGACTGGGTTTATCAGTTTGATTATGCGCAGGATACTTTGCTCAAACATTTTGAAACGCAATCGCTGAAGGGATTCGGAGTGGAAGGAATGAATCCCGGAATTATTGCAGCCGGTGCTATCATTCATTATCTCGGTGAAACCGAGCATCCGAATTTAAAACACATCACTTCGCTTTCCCGCTTGTGGGAGAACAAACATATCTGGCTGGATAAATTTACGATCCGCAATCTCGAACTGATTCATTCACCACACGAAGGCGGCATTTCGCTTTTTCAGGTTTTGGATCAAACGGTTTCTCCGATGGGTTCGCGGATGCTGAAAAAATGGATTTTGTTGCCGCTGATTGAAAAACACGCGATTGATGAACGCCTCACCATCGTTGAATTTTTTATTAAGAACCAGGAAGAAGCAAAAAATATTTCTGCCCTCATCAAACAAATTGGTGATCTGGAAAGACTGATTTCCAAAGTGCCGCTTGGAAAAATAAGTCCGCGGGAAATGGCGCATCTGCGAAAAGCATTGAATTGCATTGCAGGAATAAAAAATATCTGCCTGTCTTCTGATCTTCCTTATCTGAAAAAAATCGCGGACCAATTTAACCCGTGCAGTTTGTTGGTTGAACGGATTGAAAAAGAACTCACCGATGAACCACCCGCAACTTTACAAAAAGGCGAGATAATCAAAAATGGTGTGAATGCAGACCTTGATGAACTGCGCGGCATTTCCACTTCAGGCAAAGATTATCTCGCGCGCATTCAGCAGAAAGAAACAGAGCGCACCGGATTGCCAGTGAAAATCGGTTTCAATAATGTGTTTGGTTATTATCTCGAAGTCACCAACAAATACAAAAACCAGGTTCCGGCTGATTGGATTCGCAAACAGACTTTAACTAACGGTGAGCGTTTCATCACTCCTGAATTAAAAGAATACGAAGAAAAAATTCTCGGTGCCGATGAAAAAATTCTCGCGCTCGAAATCAAACTCTTTCAGGAACTCGTGAATGCGGTGTTTGATTATATCCCTCCCGTTCAGTTCAATGCGCAGTTGATCGGAAGATTGGATTGCCTCATTTCATTTTCTCAGGTTGCTCTTCGTTTCAATTACCGCAAGCCTGAAATCACCGATTCATTTTCCATTGATCTCAAAGAATCGCGGCATCCGGTGATCGAGCGCCACATGCCTGCGGGTGAAAATTTTGTTCCCAACGATATTTATCTCAATAATGATGATTCACAAATTCTCATCATCACCGGACCTAACATGGCTGGTAAATCCGCGTTGCTTCGCCAGACTGCTCTGATTGTTCTTATGGCGCAGACAGGAAGTTTTGTTCCCGCTGCGTTTGCTAAAATCGGAATCGTTGACCGCATCTTCACGCGTGTGGGTGCGAGCGATAATATTTCTTCCGGTGAGTCCACTTTTATGGTGGAGATGAACGAAACCGCGAGCATCATGAATAATCTTTCTGACCGCAGTCTTATTCTCCTCGATGAAATCGGGCGCGGCACCAGCACCTACGATGGCATTTCCATCGCATGGAGCCTCGCGGAATATCTCCACGACCACACAGCCGCGAAACCCAAAACACTTTTCGCCACGCATTATCACGAACTCAACGAACTGGCTGACAAACATCAGCGCATTCTCAATTATAATATCGCCACCCGCGAAGTAGGAAACAAAGTCATCCTCCTGCGCAAGCTCATCCCCGGTGGAAGCAAACACAGCTTCGGCATTCATGTAGCGAAAATGGCGGGTATGCCGCCAGCGATTATCGAACGCGCCAACGAAATTCTCAAAACCCTCGAGAAAAAATCCATTGAATCAAACCTCAGCGATCAGATGAAAAAAATGCCCGTCAAAAATTACCAGCTCAACATTTTTGAATCCGATCCGCGAAATGTGAAAGTGATCGAAGAACTGCTCCACCTCAATATCGAAGCCCTCTCGCCTATCGAAGCGCTGATGAAACTCAACGAACTGCGAAAAACGCTGGAGGCATAATACGACTTCGACTGGCTCAGTCTGACAATTTGCGCTCATGTCACTTTGAGCTTGTCGAAAAGTGTTTTGAAGGAACAATCACCACAGAATTACTCCCTGTGTTTTTTGTTTTTTCCTTTTGCCACATATATTTGCAAACTGTTCTTACACAATCAAATGCGGAAGTAGCTCAGTTGGTAGAGCATTACCTTGCCAAGGTAAGGGTCGCGAGTTCGAGTCTCGTTTTCCGCTCTCAAACAGAATCACTTTATTTGGAAGGGTTTGATTTCATTCTCAAACCCTTTTCAATTTCACTAAGTTCTTTGAGATGCCCGGGTGGTGGAACTGGTAGACACGCAGGACTTAAAATCCTGTGGCCAGTAATGGTCGTGCGGGTTCAACTCCCGCCCCGGGTACTCTTCTGCTTTTTAATTTGAAAATTTGAAAATGGAAGAAATGGGTGAGTAATATCTGCAGTTTTAGTTTTGCGCTTCCAGTAATTTTTTGGCAACATAACGTGCAATCTCGATCCTTTCCGCAATGGTTCTTCCCTGTGCAACCAATCCCTGAATACTTTCGGAGGTAGCCAGATAAAAACCTTCAGGAAGTTTTTCGATATGTAACTTGATTAATTTCTCCATGATTGTAGTTTTCTACAAAGTTAGTTGTTGAGAAAGAAATGGAATTCACTTATTCAAAGATGTCGCTTTGTTTTGTGCTGTCATGTCTTTCGATTTCCGCTCTTCAGACTTCTCTCTTCATTCTCTTCTACATTTGCTTCTATTTTTGCGCGCATGAAAAACAAAATCGTCTTTTCTTTTTTATTCGTTCTCTTTTCTGCTCTTGCGAATGCACAATCCTACAATGGACCGGAGAGTATTGAATATGACACGGCAAACAACCGTTACTTAGTTGGCAATTCTTCAAACGGACAAATTATTGCGCGTGATGCATCGGGAAATCTTACCATTTTCAAATCAGGAATTTCTCCTGATCCTTACGGTTTGGAAATTGTGGGCAATACCATTTATGCCTGTTGTGGCGGGCGTATAAAAGGATATGACCTGACGACAGCTGCGGAAGTATTTAATGTTAATCTCAGCGCCACTTTTCTCAACGGCATTACGAGTGACGGAAGCGGATATTTATTCACCACGGATTTCAGCGCCAAAAAAATTTACCGTGTGAATATTGCCACCCAGGGTTTTAATGTGATGGCTTCCAATCTTGTTCAAAGTCCGAACGGAATTATTTATGACGGAACCAACAACCGCCTCGTGTTTGTGAATTGGGGAAACAATGCTCCGATCAAACAACTCATGCTCACAGATTCATCGGTGAGTAATATCATCACCACCACTTTCAACAACTGCGATGGTATTGCGACAGACTACAACGGCAACTGGTTTATTTCCAATTGGGAAAATAATTCGATTGTTCAGTATGATGATACTTTTTTAAATCCGGTTGAAGTTTTGTTTGGGCTTGATCAACCGGCTGATATCTATTACAACACCATGACGGATACGCTGGCTGTTCCGAATTCAGGAAACAACACCGTGAGTTTTATGGGATTTAATCAACCGTTTACGACAGTTTGCAGCGATCTTCCGTTGACGATTAATGCGGACAGCATCAGTTTCGGTGATGCGGATTTTACTGCTGACTCGATGATCCGGATCGTTATTAAGAATGAATCGGGATTTGATTTCGCTTACCCGATTGCGCTGATTGAATTTTTGGATGCATTTCCTGCGGGAATGACATTGGATGCCATGAGCCAGGGACAAATTGTTTTTGGTTCCTCATGGAATGATACAGAGAGCTTACCAATCAAATGTTATTTTGATGTCACCACTCCCCTGCCTGATAATTACATGCTGCGATTTATTTTGGATATCACGAATCTTGATCCTTCTCCTGTTGACACATGTTATTTTGTTGATACGTTTTCTGTGAATCTTCATCCCGCTCCCACCGGAATTATTCATGCGGAAGAAAACGATCTGAGGTTTTCTGTTTATCCTAATCCTGCAGAGGAGTTGTGTGTGGTGAGTTGTGAGTTGTGCGAAAAAGAAAATTCAGTGTTGGCGGTTATTAATTCATTAGGACAAGAAATTTATTCTGCCATTTTTTCTACTGCTCATTGCACATTGCCAACTGTCGACTGGTCTGCCGGAATTTATTTTGTTCAACTGATCAGCGCAGATGGAACTACTCTTCAATCACAAAAGTTGGTCGTGAAATAAAAAAACATGTCGAAATTTGTTTATTCACTGCTCATGTTTTTTTCTTCGCTGTTTGGCGGTGATAACAAACCACGAATCAAAAACAGCGAAATAAATCACAAACCTTCTGCATCCATTTACGATTTCAGCATGAATTCAATTGATGGGACGTTGATGGACTTCAATATTTACCGCGGGAAAAAATTATTGATCGTGAATGTTGCATCTGATTGTGGTTACACTCCTCAATATAAGGATTTGCAAAAACTGCATGAACAATACGGAGATAAAATAACAATACTCGGATTTCCTTCCAATGAATTTGGCGGGCAGGAATCAGGTTCAAATGAAGCGATTCAAACTTTTTGTAAAGAAAACTATGGAGTTACTTTTCAGTTGTTTGAGAAAACGACTGTTCATGGCGATGACAAATGTGATTTGTACAAATGGCTCACCACTAAAGAACTCAACGGATGGAACGATCAGGAACCAAAGTGGAATTTCAACAAATACTTAGTGAGCGAAGACGGATCGCTTCTAAATTATTTTTCTTCCAAAACAAGTCCGTTGAGCGATGACCTGCTCAATGAAATCAATCGCTGATTAATTTTTCAGTGAACAATCAAAAGTTTCGCGACCCGAAAATCTGTGTGCACGAAATAAACACCCGGTGTCCAATCGACAGTTGGCAGTATGTAGGGTGCAGTAGAAATAACTGCTGAATAAATTTCTTCACCCATCGTATTGAAAACTTTCATCTCCATATTTTCCTTCACAATTAACTGATCACTGATAAGTGCCCACTGATCTGCAGGATTAGGAAAAACACTCAGAAAATTTTTAGCAGCTATTGGAGAAATGGAGGATGAATTTTCGGTTCCGTAAGTGAAAGTAAAATTCCACGAACAAGTAAAATACTGATCTGTCGGATGCTGGAAAGTAGCGTTGCCGGTGAAGACCGTATTCAAAGGAACGGCAGCAGCAGCAGTAAATGAATCAAGGGGAATTTTAAAGTCGGTTAAACCACCATTTATTCCAGTCGATCGATCAAGAAAAGTTGCAGTTATCACGGCAGGATCAGTCATGAGATATGGATTGCTGTCGATCACCGCCATGAATTCGGGATATACAATTAATGTGTCTGAGATATTTGCAATCGTTACTACCAGTTTCTCCAGATTGGTGTTGATGGTTACTTCATTCACGCTGAGACTATCACAATAAATATTTTGTGCAGTGGCAGTGGAGAAATAAATTATCAACGACCAACAAAGGAAAAGTGTAATTGAATTTTACATAATGGTTGTATTAAGGGTGGAAATTTTCCACAAGATAGTAGTAATATTTTGAAAAAAATCAGCCCCGCATTTCTACAGGGCTGATCAGTCAAAAAAAAACATTCCCAATTTCCTATTTGATTTTAACAAATTGTTTGCTCAACATTTTCTCTCCGTTGTAAAGCGTGACGTTATAAGTCCCCTGCGGAAGAGAAGCAATGATCAATTGATTGAGTTGCAGATTGGTAATAAACGAATCTATGGTTTTACCGTTGATGTCCGTGATGATCACGTTGACCGGTTTGTTTTCGGGATTCTGAATATTCAGTTGAATAAAATGTTGCGCAGGATTAGGATAAATCTGCGCATCGAAATCAAGTTTACCAATCATGGCAACTGCAATAACGGAATCGCTGGTCTGCATCAGTGTAATGGTATCCGGTGATGATGGTGCATTGGATGTGATGAGCATCATAGCCAAGCGATCTGTTCCGGTTGTGTTTTCATCATAACTGAAATCAACGGTTGCAAAATCAGTGTTTGAACTGCTGCTGTTAATCTGCAACCATGAAGCAGTACTTGTGATTGTCCAATTCATGATTCCACCTCCTACATTGTCCACGTTTACGGTATCGCTTCCGGCAAATTTGTTTTTGCTGAATAATGCATTTGACATTGCGAGTTCGGGAAGACTTTGGTTTTGATAAAACAAAGTATCATCTGCTGTTCCATTAATGCCGCCATCAACAATGATCATGATTTCAGCAGTTGCAAGACTATCCCATTCAGGAACGATGTGATGAGAGGTTGTCGGATCAAACGGAATATTATCATATTCAAAAGTCATCACATCAGTGGTCGTAACAATTTGAATTTCGAGATCATAATCCGTTGCACCACCAAAATTGGTGATGAGCAATTCATCTTCATTAACCAACTGCCAGTGAATGGAATCATTCTGAGACATGTCAACATCGTTCAACCAGTAGTTGAAATACACATCATTCGCATGCCCGAAAGATTTGAGCTGAATGTTTTTTGAAATATTATCAGGATTTGAATAGCCCATGCCAGTGCTCGAGAAATAATCGAGCAGATCGGTTTGTGATGGATCAGCTCCTGATCTTTCAAAACCGAAATACTGATCATTATCATAAACGCTGCAATAAACTCTTGAGCTATCGGATTCTTTCATTTCGATATTGTAAGAATCATTAATTGGCAGCGTGTAAGCGAAGGGCTTACTGACGGTTCCATCTTCATAATAAAGAGGAGCAGCACCAATAATTCCCCATGACGTAAGACTGTCCTCGTATCCTGTTATTTGCCCACCACTGTTGTGAATGATTTCTTCCTGATATTGCGACATATAAACAGATACATAATCATCCGTTGCTTCAACACCACCACCAGTAAACTGCTCAATGCTTCCAAGATCAACCATCCCGCTTTCATCCATCGCTTTTGTAGTTACATAGATTCCATTATGAATTGACTGACTACCCCATTGTACCGGATTACCACCCGAGTTTATGGACCCTTCATAGAGATAATAATCATCTTCCTTATTGATATAAAGTTGCCGTGTTTCGTCACCAGGAAAATTATTGTCATATACAAATACAGTATCCCAGATTGTACCCACGTTAATCTTGTATGCAACAAGCGCGTGACCACCACCTCCAGGGCTACCCACATTCTGAATACTGAGTCCATAATCATTTTTAATTGTGTCAGACATCATTTCGCGCAGAAATTGATCAGTCAATACCGCGCCATCAAACACATGTGCTGCTTTGAACGCAACCTGATTTTTTCCGATTGTATAACATTGAGATTTATTGATAGCGTTTCGAATTCCCGGTGTGAGGTTCGCTGAATAAAGATCACCTGTGATGTTGCCTGCAGATGGATAGTTGGCATTGAATGTATTTCGATCATCAAAAGCCATCAAACTCGTATAAGTAAAACCACGGCATGATCCTTTCCAGTCAGGTTTTACAAAATCCTTCCATTTCTGTTCTGCAATGGCATTGCGGGTATGAACTCCTGTATAGTGATAACATTGAACCTCACTGTATGCCTGAACAAATAATGGCCATGATGGAAATGTTTGGTTTGGATAATCCTGTCCATCAACTGTTGGAAATTCCATTGCGATTTGATGTTCGCTCCACATCCAGGGATCATTCACATAGAAAATTGAACCGTATTCATCGAATGTCCACATATTGGTTTGACTGTTCTCGAAATTCCATCCGTCAACTGTTGGGCGGAATTCAAGATCATATCCATGATGAATAAAACCGTGTGTTCCGTTTGCGTCAACAAAATATCCGCAGATCTGACGGTGTTCGTTGATGTCCATCGGATGTTCCTCGATCGCACCGGTGATGTTGAAGTTTTGCCAGATTGGATTGCCACCCATCGTGCTGAAACAAACAAATCCATTTGTATTGCTGTAATCACCTACTACATCAAACTGATTGTTCAAGCCCATGATTTTTGTTTTGTTGGAACCCGGAATCTGAAATGTTTGATAAGTACCACCACCGAGATATAAATAACTGATTGTAGTTCCGCCATCTATATAATATCCTGCTGAAAATCCAAGGTCATTGATCGCCATGCCATATGTTGAAAGAACATTACCACCACCGTCCATATATTGTTGCGCATCTAAGGCATATCCCGGTGCCCATGTCCAATGTTCGCGCGTGGTTCCAATTTTATAACTCCCCACCAGGAAACTATCAATATTAATATCACCAATTGTGATATACTCCGTGCCGAACAAAACTGTTTGAGTAAAATTATCAGTGAAATTATCAGTCAGATAATTCCAGTAAAATCCTTCGTTCTCAATATCATCACCTGTGAGATTGTATTTGCCGATTACAGCGCGGTTGTTATTGATCCCTTCGCAATAAGTATCGTTAGTACCAAGCCACTCGATAACAGTGTAATTCTGACCAAGGATATTAGCAAAGCCTTTCATATATCCGCTGCCATCATCAAAATAGCCCACATAATCTCCTTCATCATTCATTCCGGTTATGTAAGTTGCTATTGCTCCCGGATAATTGATGACTTCAAATTGTGCCTGCGCTATTTGCGTGCAGAAGAAGAGCAAAATGGAAAGCCCTGTAATTTTTGTGCTGATATTTCTCATTGGTTAAAATTTTCGTTTGTGAAATTAATTTTTTTGACAACACAAAAGTGAGCTTCCAATTAAAGGTTATCAATCCCCCGAATGGGGGAAAATGAAACTGCGACAAGCCTGATTACTCTACGACAAATTTTGCACTTAATATATTTTGTGGAGTTCGCATGGTAACAAAATAAATTCCGGCAGGAAGATGGTGAAGTTCAATTTTCGCAAGCACAGATGTAATTTGTGTTCTCAATATTTTTTGTCCATTCAAGTTGGTGATCATTATTTCTGCGTTTTGAAAATCACCCTTTTTTATGGTGAGTATCTCATTCTGAAAACTTATTTCCACACCGTTCTCATCAATTGCTTCAACAGAATTAGGAAGTGTGATCACACAACTGTCTGCACTTTTTATTCCTTCATAATGAAAATCATCGAGGTAAGCAGCACCACCCCACTTGGCACCCGTAACGGAAACTTCAATGGCAGTGTCATTAAACATGGTGAGATCATTGAACGAACCATTGTCTGATGCAATGAGAAAAGGATTAGAAGTTCCACTTGTTCCGAGATCATGAACTTCCACACCAACATCAATCTGATCAACTCCGCTGAAAACGGTTGAAAGCTGTAACATATACCAATGATTATTCTCAAGAGCCAGAAAAGGTCCTGGATTATTTGTCCATGAATAGCTGAGTATTTCAATCGTTTGATTGTGCGCCACCGAAGCAATTAAATAATGATTGAAGTCCGATTGCGGAATCAGCCAGATAGATGTGGCTCGATCAAAGGTGGATGAGTTGACTAACGAAGTATCAAATCTGAAGCATATGCTTGTGCTGTTTGTACTGCCAGAGCCGCCAATATATTTTGAGCAATAACGTGCGTTGTCATTTCCCCAGTTATTGAAATCAGGAGTGCTCAGGCAACCGCCTGTAATTCCATCTGTTTGAAGAAGCAGCATACCCGCACCGCCACTGAACCAGTTTTCGAAATCATTATCAGCAGAATCAATGTAGTTATCAAAATGAATTTCTTCTGTCACGATCTGAGCATTCAGATTTGCAATGCAGAAAATAAAAGCGGGAGCGAGTAGTATGTATTGAATTTTCATGGAATAAAGGTATGAAGCAAGGTTGACAGATTCATCATAGGGCAGAGATTGGAAATGGTCCTTGTCCGGACTGAATGCAAATCAATTTGCAAAATGCTCTCAGAACTTCAAACACACCGTTGCAGAAAAACTTCTTCCATCGGAAGACCATATTCCCGGACCGGGATAAAACTGAGGACGCTTGGTAAAGTAGTGTTCATTCAAAACATTGCTCGCATTGATTTTTAAGGAAAATTGTTTGGTGATTCCGATGGTTAGATTCAGATCGAGTAATCCATAAGCAGGAACAATTCCTGCTGAACCGCTTGCATTCGGTTCTTCGGTGTTAAATGCATCAGCAAATGTTTCGGAAACATAACTGTACAAGCCTGAGAAGCTGATTGTTTTGCATCTCAGTGTAATTCCGTTTCGTGAAATCCATTGGGGAACGCTTTCTACTTTGTTTCCGTCAATCACAATATTCTCATTGCTTCCGTTTCGTAATGTTGCATCAACATAACGCGCATCCATATAAGAAGTGGAAGTAAAAATATTCAAAGAGAGATTATTGGTGATCTCAAAATCTGCTTCTGTAAAAAATTCAATCCCGTTGGTTTGCGAGTTGCCGATGTTAGTGCGGAAGATGGTGAGATTGTTTGCCGTATCTGTTTGAGCAAGAGTTCCAAGGCGATTATTGTATGTGATATGAAAAGCGCTCACATCCCATTTCAATATTTTCCATTTGCCACGGAAACCGATTTCTGCATTATATCCTGAAGCATCTTCCAGACTTTTATCCGATACTTCATAAACCGATGCAGGGATAATCTCCTTCAAAATAACAGGACGATAAGCCTGAGACCAGCCTCCGTAAATATTGAAATTTGTTGACGGTGCATATTCCGCACTCACACCATATAATGGGAACTGATGTTTGATCGTATTCGGAATATCTTCATCAGGCAGGTAACTGATCTTGCCGGAAAGATTGGACTCACCGGATTCATATCGTACTCCTGTATTGATCGTAAAATTTTTAAAAACACTCCAACGATTTTCTAAGAACACGGCAATGTTCTGTGTTTTGAAATGCATATCGCGTCCCCAAGCCGGATCAGTTAATGTGAGATCAAAATCATTTCCCGTAGTTCCCTTGCCCTGCTGCTGACGATGCAGATCATTAATCATGTATTGAACTCCCGCAGCTAATGTATGATCGTGCTTAAATAATTTCCAGTTCTGCAAAACTCTCAATTCTGTTGTGTAGCTGTTGAAATGATCCATATCAACTTGTCGTCCGTTATAATCAAGCGTGGTTGTATTAATAGTATCACCAACCGTTGCAGGTTTATCAAACATCACAGAGTTGCGCGCACCGAGAATGGCCGATGTAGTAAAATGCAATTTTGTTTTCTCCGAAATATTCCATTTCAAAACAATGGACGGAACATGAATATCAGGGTTGTAATAATTTCTGCTGCGTGTTGATGCCTGCGGATTTGCATAGAATATGCTATCCGTTAACGGACCTGCCAATTGAATCACATAATTGCTGTGCGCCCATACTGCTTTGATGGAAAGATTTTCATTCGGTTGCCATTGCAGCATGACTGCTTGCGCATCAAATTCTGAATTGCTGTTATCGCGGTAACCGTTTGATTTCTTTTTGTTGAAGTAAGTACCATAAGTGAACTTGCCAAGTGTTCCGCTTATTGCATTATAAGTACTCACCAATCCGAATGAACCTCCCGTGTTGATGCTTTCAAAAGCAAACTTTTTTTCAGATGGAGATTTCGGAACATAATTGATCATGCCTCCGAACTGCGCTCCGTATTCGAGCGATCCTGTGCCGCGCACCAATTCAATATGATCCACCGCTTCCATAGGAATATTGTAATGACTTGCAGGATAACCATAAAAATCAGAATTGGTAATGATGCCATCTCTGCGAATATTGAATTCCCAACCGCGGTGAGGATCCAGTCCGCGGGTTGAAATATTTATTTGATTGCCCGTGCCATCCATATCATAGACAAACACACCGGGCACTTTGGCAAAAATCTGACGGCCGAATTTTTCTGTGAGGCAAACATCTTTATTCTCCAGCACAATAACTTCTGATTTCTTGCCTCCGAAAATGTAAGTGTCCTTGATGGGATCAAGACGAAGAATATCTTCTTTCTGTTTGGCAGCAACAATGGTTATATCGGGAATAATCTGTGCACTGTTTTTGAGTGCAACATTCTGTTCAATCGCTTCACCTCCTTTCACCACCGTTTCTTTACTAACCGTTTCATAGCCGACAAAAGAAACGATGATTGTGTACGAACCTTGTTCTACATTCTTGAAATGATATTGACCCAGTTCATCTGTGGTGGTCAGTTTGTTCGCATCAACATTCACTGACCTAAGACTTACCGTAGCTTGTTTTAGCGGATTGTCAAACTCATCAGTAATTTTTCCGTTGATGCTTCCTGTTTGTGAAAAGGATTGAATTACACTAAATGAAATAATTGCGAACAGTAGAAATTGTTTCATTGATAAGAGGCATTAATGTACAGAAGATTTACGAAAATAGATCGGGGCACTAGTACATCAGATTAAAATCTCATTAAAACCTAATGACAGTGCGTAAAGCCGACTATCAAAAATTGACATCCAATGTTTCAAATCGCTTTCTATCCTTAACAATTTGATAACATAGCCTTAAACAGACGGTTATATCTCCCCCGTTCTTTCGCACCCGATAGCAATCAAATCGTTCTTATCACTTTAAATCCAAAACCAAATGACGAAGCAATTTCTTTCATGCTATGCGATAGCACTACTGATGATCATCGCTGGCAGTACCCTACAGGCGCAAACGGTTTCCAAAACCGATTCATTGCTCAATGCAGTAAACAAACGCACCGTTTTTCTTGAAAACCTGAAATTAAGTGGATATGTGCAAACACAACTGCAGTTTGCCGATTCACAAGGCATCCGGTCTTTTGCAGGTGGAAATTTTGAACCCGGAGTTGACAAAAGGTTTATGGTTCGGCAAGGTCGATTGAAAGTCGTTTACGAAACCAAATCAGGAATGTATTATGTGCAGATTAATGTGAACGAAAAAGGAGTCACCATTAAAGATGCATTTCTGAAATTTAAATTACCATGGACAAAATGGCTCGCCATTCAAGCAGGAATTTACAATCGTCCGTTTGGTTTTGAAATTCCATTTTCATCGAGCAATCGCGAATCACCCGAACGATCAAGATTGGAGCAAACACTTTTCCCGCAGGAGCGTGATCTGGGAGCTGAATTAATTATTGAAGCTCCGTCAACCTCCAAATTGAAAGGATTAAAAGTTGAAGCCGGAATGTATAATGGTGCAGGACAAGGTGTTGATTTTGATTTCCAAAAAGATTTTATGGGCAGATTGAGTTACAACAAATCATTAAGCGATAATAAAATCAAATTCGGAATTGGCGTTTCAACTTACAATGGTGGTGTAAGACAATCCACCAAGAAAATTTATACTGATGTGATGCAGATTAATGATTCAACGGTAGGATATATGGTTGATTCAACCATCACTAATCTCAATGAAATTGCAACCCGTCAATACATGGGTGCTGATGTGCAGTTCAGTTACACATCAGGAATCGGAACCACCACCTTGCGCGGAGAATTTATTCAGGGAATTCAACCCGGCACATCATCAAGTAATATGAGTCCGGTAAAAGATCCCGCTGCGGATACATATATCCGGAATTTCAACGGAGCTTATTTCTATTTCATCCAGGGATTTATGAAAGATAAACATCAGTTGGTTTTTAAATATGATTTCCTCGATCCGAATACGGATGTTGCAGGAAATGAAATCGGCCAGACAGGAAGCAAACTCGGATTAGCTGATTTAAAATTCTCCACCATCGGAATCGGATATATATGGAACGTAGATAAGCAACTGAAATGCGTGGTCTATTATGATGTGGTAACGAATGAAACTTCAGCTAACCTCGGAAATTATGCGAATGATCTGAAAGATAATGTGGTGACTTTCCGGATTCAATATCGCTTTCCCTGATAACATTTAATTAATCTGAACAAAACTTAATAACAACAATATCTTCAACCATTTGCGACACAAAATTTAAAATCCAAACCAATGAAAACAAGAATCAATCAATTAATTATGTTACTCCTTATCGTACTGACGGTAGCCGCTTGCGGAGGGAAAAAAGATGAAGAGAAAACCGATGAAGGACAATCCACCAAAGTAGAATTGACTATCAAAGGAAGTGATACGGTACTTCCGCTCTCACAAGCCGAAGCAGAGGAGTTCATGAAAAAATATCCGGAGGCTGAGATTACGGTTGTCGGTGGAGGATCAGGCGTTGGTGTTGCTGCACTCATAGATGGGACAACAGATATCTGTATGTCATCTCGCGATTTGAAAACGGATGAAGAACTAAAATTCAATGAACAGAGTCGTGAAATCAAAACCGTAACCATTGCCTTTGATGCCCTATCTGTTATTGTGCATCTGGAAAACAAAGTTTCGCAATTGACCCGTGAGCAACTTGAAGGAATTTTCACCGGTGAAATTACAAACTGGAAAGAGATAGGGGGTGATGATTTGCTGATCGTAGTTTATTCACGTGAATCATCCTCAGGCACTTACGAATTCTTTAAAGAGCATGTGATGGACAAAAAGAACTACGGGGCTAAAACTCTTGCACAACCTGCAACGGGCGGTATTATAGAAGCAGTGAAACAAACGAACGGAGCAATTGGCTATGTGGGTCTTGCCTACGAAACACCGAATGTAAAACAGATCGCTGTTTCATATGATCAGGGTGCCACTTTCATGATGCCGAGTGTTGCAGCAGCCAAAGACAAATCCTATCCGATCTCACGTCCGTTGTTTTATTTATTCGACTCAAAAAATGAGAGCAAAGTGAAACCGTTTGTAGATTATATCCTTTCCGAAGAAGGTCAGCAGATTGTTTCTGATGTCGGCTATGTGCCACTCAACTAAATCATGAGTTAAGATTATGTTGACATTGCAGATATTGAGCACAGGCATACGCACGCATATATTTGTTGATATCAACTTGATCTGAACTCATTCTCAAACTGCCAATCATTTGAAGTTTTCATTCAGGAAAGTTGTCGAGAAACTGATGGAAGGCTTGCTCTTCCTCAGTGGAACAGTTACTTCACTAGCCGTTCTGCTCATCATTGTTTTTCTTTTCAAAGAAGCTTCAGGAATCTTTTCAAAAAGACCGGTTGAGCAAGGATATGTTCTGGTGGTGAATACCGCTAATCCGGTAAATGAAATTTCGGCTCCGGAAATAAAAAATGTTTTCGATCAGAAAGTCACGCATTGGGATGAAGTTGGTGGCAACAAAGACACCATCATGCTGTTCAGGATTGATGACATTGAAATGTATTTCACCGAAGAGCAGATAGGTGAAAATTTTGAATTCCTGCCGCAGTCTATTGGAAAATTGGTTGACAGCATTCCCAACATCATCGCATTTGTTCCGGAGAAATATTATTCGGCTGAATTCGGTGGAAAAATCCTGGAGGTTAAAAGAATAACCCCGTTGGGTTTTATCCGTGGGAGAGAATGGTTTCCCACTGCGCAACCTGCTGCACAATTCGGGGTTCTTCCTTTGATACTCGGAACACTTTTGGTTTCATTCTTCGCGATTCTTTTTGCACTTCCATTCGGATTAGCAACCGCCATTTATCTCGCTGAAATTTCTGATAGCCGTATCAGAAGCTGGCTGAAACCGGTAATTGAATTATTAGCCGGAATCCCATCTGTGGTCTATGGATTTTTCGGATTGATCATTATCGTTCCTTTAGTTCAAAAACTTTTTAATTTACCTGTTGGTGAAACCGCACTCTCCGGAAGCATTGTACTCGCCATCATGGCATTGCCAACGATCATTACCATTTCAGAAGATGCCATGCGCACCACCCCTCGCGAAATGAAAGAAGCAAGTCTTGCACTCGGTGCAACAAAATGGCAAACTATTTATCGCGTGGTCATACCATATTCCATATCCGGAATTTCTGCTGCTGTAATTCTTGGAATTGGGAGAGCAATCGGTGAAACAATGGCGGTGCTGATGGTGACCGGAAATGCCGCAATAATTCCTCACAAACTTACTGTGCCGGTGAGAACCATACCCGCAACCATTGCCGCAGAGTTAGGAGAAGCACCGCAAGGAGGAATTCATGCAGAAGCATTATTTGCTTTGGGTTGTATTCTGTTTATCATCACGATGATCATTAATCTGACAGTAGAATTTATTTCGAAGAAAAGAAAATCTGCGAGGATATGAATACGGAAAATCTGAAAAAGACCGGTCGGAAAAAACGTGTTTCCCAAACCATTGCTTTCATGACCTTCAGGATGATGAGTCTTTTGATAGTCCTGTTACTGATCGTCATACTCGCCTTTATCGTTGTTCGCGGTGCGGGTGCAATCAGTTGGGATTTTATCACCAAGATGCCGGCAGACGGAATGACTGCCGGAGGAATCATGCCTGCGATTATAGGAACACTTTATCTCGTTGCAGGAAGTATGCTCTTCGCATTTCCTATTGGTGTGATGAGCGGAATTTTTATTAATGAATATCTTAAAGACGGATTGATCAAACGCTTCATCACGATGATGACAAATAATCTTGCCGGAATTCCATCCATTGTTTTCGGGTTATTCGGTATGGCTTTGTTCGTGAATAAACTCAAATTCGGTGATTCAATTATTGCCGGCTCACTTACTCTTGGACTACTCGCGTTGCCTGTTGTAATCCGCACTACTGAAGAAGCATTGAAGGCAGTCGAGAATTCTTTTCGCGATGCAAGTTTTGCATTGGGCGCAAGTAAATGGTACACAACACGAAAAGTTGTTTTGCCAATTGCATTCCCAAACATTATAACAGGTCTGATTTTATCTGTGGGAAGAGTGTCAGGTGAAACTGCACCAATCTTGTTTACAGTTGCCGCTTATTTTCTACCAAAACTTCCTAACTCGATTTTTGATCAGGTGATGGCACTGCCTTACCATCTTTACGTGATTGCAACAAGCGGAACCAAGGTTGAAGAATCACGCTCGATGGCTTACGGTACTGCCCTTGTTTTGATCGTAATAGTTTTGATTGTGAATCTCAGTGCAAACGCATTGAGAAGATATTTCCATAAGAAAGTGAAAATGAATTAACAGCCGGATGAATATTATTGAAACCAAAGATCTCCATTTATACTACGGTGATTTCCACGCGCTCAAAGGCATCAGCATGCAGATCAGTGCGAACAGTGTTACTGCATTCATCGGTCCGTCCGGATGCGGCAAATCAACTTATCTGCGATTGTTCAACCGTATGAATGATTTGATTACAGGCGTCAGGATTGAAGGTGAAGTACTGGTAGAAGGGAAAGATATTTACTCCAACAAAACCTTGGTTGATTTATTGCGCAAAGATGTTGGAATGGTTTTTCAAAAACCTAATCCGTTTCCAAAATCAGTTTACGAAAATGTTGCGTATGGACTTCGCGTAAATGGGATGAATGACAAAAATTTTCTGGATGAAACGGTAGAACGTTCTTTGAAGCAATCAGCACTTTGGGAAGAAGTTAAAGACAAACTGAAGAAATCTGCGTACGAATTATCAGGCGGGCAACAACAACGTTTATGTATTGCACGTGCCCTCGCCATTGAACCAAAAATTATTTTGATGGATGAACCCGCTTCTGCGCTTGATCCTATTTCAACTGCGAAAATTGAAGAACTCATTTACGAACTGAAAAAAAATTATACCATCGTTATCGTGACACATAATATGCAACAGGCAAGCCGGGTAAGTGATCGCACTGCATTTTTTTATATCGGTGAATTGATAGAATATGACGACACCAAAATCATGTTCACAAATCCGAAAAATGAAAGAACACAGAATTATATAACCGGAAGGTTTGGATAAATCTTAGAACAGCGAATCAAATCGAATAAACGAATAAGAAAATCGCAGGATTAATTTACCAATGAACAAGAATAATTACAGAAACATTTAATTCGCAATGTATGACACATCTGGAACAAGAACTTAATGAAATCAAGAATGACCTTGTTCGAATGGGCAATCTTGTACATTCCCAGCTTGAACGCGGCAGAGAAGCATTGATGACCTTGGATAAAAATCTCGCGCAGCAAATCATTTTGAGCGAGAAACTCGTGAATGCTTATGAATTAAAACTCGACCGCGACTGCGAAAATTTGATTGCACGTTTTCAGCCGGTAGCGGTAGATTTGCGCTGCGCACTTGCCGTGCTAAAAATCAATTACAACCTGGAAAGAATCGGGGATATTGCTGAAGGGATTGCACTGTTTACTGTTGATATTGATTCAGAGAAAAATTTCGATAAGAATTTATTGGAAGTTACCCGCCTCAATGAAATGTATGATGAGGCATCACATATGCTGAGAGATGTGATGGAAGCCTTTGACCAGGAAAACACATCCATGGCAAAAAGTATTTTGATGCGCGATGAAATTCTGGACGAGATCAATATGAATGCAGTAAAAGTGATTTCAGATTATATCAGAAAAAATCCGGAACAACTTGAACATGCCTTATATGTCCTGTCGGTTATCAGAAAATTGGAACGATTGGGAGATCAGGTAAAAAACATTTCAGAAGAAATTGTTTTTTACATTGAGGCCATTGTGCTCAAACACAGGAAACTAAAAATATAAACGGAAGAAACATCTTCATGAAATTCACTCCTGTGAATAATAAACCGGAAGCAGAAGAACGATGCGCGTACCTCCCCGAATCGGATCATCTTTAATTTGGGAAATTTCAAAACTTATTTTCTGCTGATATGATTTTGAAATCAGTTCAAATCGCTGTCTGATAAATTCCAAACTAATGCTTTTGTGCTTTAGGGTATTTTGGTTTTTCTGTTGCGAATTGGTCAGCCCTACTCCATCGTCCTCTATTTTAATACGATATTGATTTTCATTTACTTTATCAATTCTGACACGAAGGTTACCTCCATCCAGTGGCAGCAATGCATGAATGATCGCATTCTCGACAAGTGGTTGAAGAATCATAGCCGGTATTTGTGTTTCGTATTCATCAATCTGTGGATCTACTTGCCATTCCACGTTCAGCTTATTACCAAAGCGCAATTGTTCAAGCGATACATATTGTTTTAAAAGCAGCAGCTCTTCTTCAAGCGAAAGGAACGTTTTTCCTGAAGTATGAATATGTGAACGCATGAGTTGGGCAAAATCATTCAGATATCTGACTGCTGCGTCTTTTTCGTTTCGCTGAATGAGATGCTGTATGGAATGCATCACATTGAAAACAAAATGAGGATTCATCAGCGCTTGCTTTGCTTGTTGTTCTAATTGATTCATTCTTCTTTCTAAAACATATTTTTCTCTTTGTTTTCGCTGAACCGATTTTGAACGAACGAAAATGACTGAACCGATAAGAAGAGAAACCAAAAAAGTAGCGAGAATGTAAAAAGCAGGTTTCCTGATAAACGGAGTAGCGATGTTGAATGAAATGGTTTTCGTTTCGGACCAATCACTACCGGGCAATTGCGCCTTAACTGATAATTCATAACTACCACTATTCAGTTCGCGGAATATCAATGAATTATCGGATGTAAAACTCCATTCATCTTCTTCGTGCAGTCGATAAGCGTATTGAACTTTGTCAGGCTGACCTAGAGAAATTCCGATAAAACTGATGCTGATATTGTTTTGACCGGTTCTCAGGTCCAACGGCAACGAATGATCAATTACCGAATCATTAATTAAAAATGACTGAATATAAAATGGTGGTGCCTGATTTTCATTAATGGAAATCACCGTTGGAAGGACACAAAGTCCTGCATAACTTGAAACATACAATTTACCACCTTCGAAAATCATGTCGTTGATTTCGTCACTTATCAATCCATTATTTTTATTAAATAAAATGCCTGCAACTTGTTTATTAAGGTCAACAAAATCGATGGTTTTGCTCGTGGCAATAAAAAAAACCAAGCGGTTTTCACCGGCACGTAATGATTTTACACAGAAATTATCCGAGATTCCCTGCTCTGTGGTAAACTGTTTTAGAAATCTTTTATCTTTTAGTATAACCAACCCATGACCGCGGGTGCAACAAAGAATCCAGTCATCTGACATATTGATATGAGAAATATTGGAAGTGAAAATATTTTCCGGCAGTTCAATTCTCTTCTCCCCTTCCCGATCATGAAAAAACAAACCATTTGAAAGCGCATAGCAGATATTTTCATCGCCATCAATAAATGCAGCGTAAATTCTTGAGCTTACCTTCAGAATAAGTGTAAGCGAACAGCTTTGATCTGTCAGGTTTTCAACTTTATAAATACTGTTAATCGTGCGCAGGTAGAGATTGCTGTTATCAGCAACGAGAAAATCTTTTGCATTTGTCGCCTCATAACTAATAATGTCAGATCGTTGGATGCTTCCGGTATTTTCATTGATGGATGCAATTACCGGATCACCACCAACAACGGCACAGATTTTCCCTTTGTATAACTCCACATCATTTATCTCCAACGGTAGTTTGGAAACATCGCCTAAATTAAATTTCCGGATTTCAGTTTCAGAAATATGGTAAAGTGTTGCCTTCCCCGCTCCTGCATAAACAGTGCTGTCCTTAGCGATTGCTATCGAATGAACAGGATTCTTCTCCAATCCTGACAGTGTATTGTAAAGTGAAATATTTTCACTTAGAGCCGGGATCATATAGAGACCGTCATTCAATGTCGGAAACCAGATATTGTTTTCATCATCAATGGTTATGAGCGAAACATTTCTGTCAGGAAGAAATGAAAAAAAAGATTTGGTGGTTGAGTCGTAACAAATATTTTCTGAACCTAATGCGGTTGACCAAAATCTACCGCGCCCATCCACATTGTTGTGATAGAGATTGGATTGAGATAATTTATTTTTCTCATCTGCGGGAATAATCAACCGCATAGCAGTATCCTTCATCATAACAATTCCTTTTTTTGCCTGAAAAGTAATTGTATGATTATCCAAACGGGAAATGGAGCCTAAGACAGGAAGATAGCGTGGAATATGGTGGACAAATGTATCTCCGCTCAATCGGTGCAGTCCATCTGTTTCAAGAAAATAAATTTGATGCGATTCATCTTCCAACGGAATTATAGATTCACCCGATTCGCTTTTGAATTTTTTATACTCTCCTTCCTTTGTCAGTTTGGTAAGTCTTCCATACTCACCAAACCAAATCGTACTGTCACTGGCTTCAAAAAAACTTAGCCCAACAGTGTTCGCGCTCAGCATTTTGCAGAGTGAATCATTGACTTCATTGCGCACTATACCATGATCATAAATGGTCACCCTTCTCGAAAAAGTTAAACACCAAATACGCTGCCGTGAATCTTCATAAATGCGCAGTACCTCAGGATCGGTTAGCGGTGTTTCCGCAAAAGGATTTTCAAAATTTTTTCCATCATACCTTACAACACCTGATGCGGTGGCAATCCATAAATAGCCTTCATGATCCTGCATCGTGTGATAGACAATATTGCTCGGCAATCCATCTTTAACTGTAAAATGTCTGAATGATGGTGCCTGTGCATATGACATTGAAATCTGAAAACATATCGCAATGAAACAAATTCTTTTTATAAATAAATATTTCATTGTGTTTGACCACTTGAAAAATCGGACCACTGTTCGCTAAACTGCAATTGCCTTCTGCGCGATAAAGGCAAGGTAACGTTGTTGCTCATCAGAACAGTTGCCTGTTCACCTTTCGAAAACGAACGAATAAATTTAAGATTGACGATATAGGATTTATGAATTCTGAAAAACATTCGTTGCGGTTCCAACAGTTCTTCAAATTCTTTTAATGTTTTGGACGCCAACATTTTATTGCCATTCACCAACCATAGATTCGTATAGTTGTCATCTGCTTCGAGATAAAAAATATCGTTATGTGAAACTGCATGAAAGCGCTGCTGATAAGGCAGCGTAATGTATGTCAGGTGTTCGCCTTTCGACATGTTACGCACTAATCCATTCAATGATTGCGCATAATTCTCGCGCATCTGTTGACTTTGCTTTTTTAATTCAATAATTTCTTTCACTTTTTTAACTGCACTTTTTAACTCTTCCACATTCACCGGTTTTAATAAGTAATCCGCAGCGCAGGCTTTGATCGCACGCAGTGCATGTTCTTGTGATGCAGTCACGAAAACGACCTGATAACGATTAGTTGACAATGAATCCAGCAAGTCAAATCCGCTTTCGCGCGGCATGGATACATCAAGAAATAAAATATCAACCGCATTCTTTGATAAAACCTGCCGTGCTTCCCGGGCATCTCCTGCCATGGCTACCACCTCAATTTCCGGACAATGCTCGTGCAACATAAACGAAAGTGACTCACGTGCATAACGTTCGTCATCAATCACGATAGCCTTTAAAGTGTCACTCATTAATGTTCCGTTGGGTGGAAGAGAAGCGAAATTTACAGTTTATGATTTAATTGTTAAAATCAAACTACCACTTCAACTAAAATTCTTGACTAAACTGAATGGCAATTGTGCGCGGAGGTTCGAGATAACCCGGGCGCAATGTGTACTCACGGTTCATCACATTTTTTCCGATTAAAAAAATCTCTGTGTTTTCATTCAAATGAAAACCAAACCGAAGATCAAGTACAAGATCACCCGAGTTGTGATTGGCGCGAAAATCTTCAATTCCAGAAACGAAAGTTTCAACATATGGATCAATTTGCTCCATGAAGCTATTATAGATCGCATTGATACCGACAGTAATTTTTTTCCAGGTAGTTTCAACATCTGCCTTTGCCGAATTGCGATAACGGTATTTCAAAGTTTCATAATTATCCACGCTCAATGAATCAGAAGGATCATAATTCAGATTTACAGGATCAATGTTGGTGTAACCCATTAAGAAGCTGGTAGGCAATCCAAACAATGCTCCCTGAGCAAAAGCGGAAAATTCAATGCCGCTTATTTGTGTGTTGTCAATATTCAAAGATTTAAAACCGATGTCCTTGAACGGATTGCCACTTGTACCCCACTGTCCGAAAGTAAATTCCATCATGTTTTCATATCGGGTGATAAATCCCGACACATCGAGATAAGTAATCCAGTCACTCAACTGAACAATTTGTTTCAAACCAATTTCAGCGCTCCATCCTGTTTCAGGTTGCAAATGCGGATTTGGATAAACATGAATTCCGTTTCTGTCCGTGTCAACAAATTTTTCAGCGATAGTCGGGAAGCGATAACCCTGACCATACGATGCGCGAAAAAATGTTCCCTGTGCAATTTGAAAATTCAATCCAAATCGGAGAACCGGCTTGAACGGAATTTCGGTGCTGTCGAAAATTATGTTCTCGGTTTCGGTTTCGTCAATGCGGTAATATTCCAGTCGCGAACCGAAGTTCAAAGTCAAACGGTCAAAGAATTTTTTCTCGATCTGAAAATAGAATGCTGCATTTGCAGAGGTGTGTTTCGGTAATGGCAGGATGGTGTCGTTCACTCCGGCCACTTGTGTTTTCACAATTACCGTATCATCATTACTGAAAGTGGTGGAAATAATATTGGCAGAATATCCAGAGGCACCAAGTACGAGATTTAAATCCAGTGAATCAAAAAATCGTTGGAAACTATATTCACCAAAATAAAATTGTGTGTTCGATGTGTCATTGAGCGCGCGGTAATTCATATAGCTTGCCCGCGATTTGAAACTATGCCGGTTTCCTCTCATATCAAAAAACGTAACTGACGGATCAAGGTTGAACGGAATATCACGATATGCAGACACTTCATTGGTTACCAACAAACTGTCATCATCGGGAATATGAGCCGTTACATTTACTCCCGCTACTGTATACGTTGAATCATGATATCCTTTCCAGAGAAAAAATCGTTCGCCCTCGCTGTAATAAGTATTGATATTTAATCCAATCGAAAGGCGATCAAAATTTTTTGGACGATAGCGAGTGTTGATATTGAGTTTCATCCGCTGTTGTGAATTGTTTTTCAAATAACTCTTGTCTGTTACAAGCGATGCAGCTGCAACAAAATCAAAATTTCCAAATCGCTGACGATGTAAAAAATTTCCTCCGAAATAAAGTGGTCTGTCAGTTTTCCACCAAATCAATTCTTTACGTTCGGGATTGAGATAGACACCGTTGTAGAATTGAAATTTAGTATACGGTTTTTCTTTTGGCCATGCAGTGATAAAATTCATAATGCCGTTCATGGCGGATGAACCATAAAGCGCAGATGCCGCGCCTTTGATAATTTCAATCTGCTGAATATTCTGAGTTGGCAAAGCATCCCAATTTGCAGAACCGTTATCGGGCTGAATGATTGGTAATCCGTCAACCAAAATCATTACTCGCGAAGCAGCGCCATCTGAAAAACCACTTCCACCACGGATGTTTGCCTGTTCACCTATCATATTCACTCCCGGAATTTTATTCAGCGCATCTTCAATTTTCACTGAGTTTGTGTGTTCAATCAAATCAGGTTTCAATACTTCAATGGAAACAGTTTCTTCACCCAATCTCTTTTCATACTTTGTTTCACTTATGATTACAATTCCAAGTTCCTCCATCTTATCCTGTAGAAGTAAATCATAAACAACCACTTCATCCGCTTTCAATTCAACTGTAAGTGTAATAGTTGAATAACCGATTGCTGAAATTTCCAATTCATATTTTCCCGGCTTAAGATTCAAACTGAATTTTCCGTCAAAATCTGTTGTCGTTCCCCCTTCTCCGCGATTGTAAGAAACGGTTGCAGAAAAAATGGAAGAACCGGTTTTCTCATCTTTTACATTTCCATTGATATAACCTGTTTGAGAAAAGCTGATAAACGGAAGGATGACAAGAAGTAGTAAAATTGAATGTCTCATAGTTGCTCTTAAAACTCAACTGAAAACTGTACGGTATAATTAATCGGTGCGCTGATATAAGCCGGTCTGCGAGTCATTTCCTGATTCAATAAATTCTTGACGAGAAATATCACTTTCGCTTTGTCAGTAATATGATAACCAACACGTACATCAATCTGCCGGTTGCCTTTGTTATTTTCTTCACGATAATCTCTCAATGCGGAAAATGCTTCAGTTCCAAGTTGTGCTTCTAAACCTGCTGTGGAATCTGTGCCCGCAAGAAAAGGGCTGACAAAAATCTGATCAATATTTTCCATGAAACTCATGTACTGCGCGCTGACTCCTATTGAAAATTTATTGATCTCCGTTTCAACATCCGCTCTCACCGTATGAACATTTCTATACTTCAGAATATTTTTTTCTGAACTTGAAGATGATGAGTAAGTAGGTGAATCATAAACGGTCAAGCCCTGATCGCCCGGATAAGGAAGGTAAACTGTATCTCCGTTAACATCGAAAAGCACGAGTGTATCATTCCAATTCAGAGAAGTAGGATTGATATAAGTGTAGCCGGCAAGCAAAGTTGTTTTGCATCCTGCGATTTCGCCCTGACCGATAACTGAAATTTCTCCACCAACAATTCTTGTATCACCAATGTTCTGAGATGAAAATCCGAGCCCGAGAAAATTGCCCAATGATTTATCCTCCGCATATTGACCGAAAGTAAATTCCATCATGTCGTTGTACTCATTGTAAAATGCAGCGAGATCAAGAAAGCCTAACCAATCAGAAATCTTGAATCCTTGTTTGATGCCGACCTCTGCACTGAATCCTGTTTCAGGTCGCAACTTTGGATTTGGATATATACCTATACCACCGACATCTGTTTGCACAAATTTTTCAGCAATAGTTGGGAAACGATAACCCTGACCAACGGATGCACGGATGTAAGTGACTTTTGCAATCCGATAATTGACACCGAAACGCAGAACAGGTTTTGAATCGCCTGTAAAAGTGTCAATGCGGAAATATTCATACCGCACACCAAAAGAAAGCGAAAGCCGATCCCAGAATTTTTTATCGATTTGTAAATAGCCTGAAACATTATTTCCGTTGTGCGAACCGAAGAGCGAAGAAGAATCAACTCCTGTCGGGCTGGTTACGTTTGAATAATATCCCGACACTCCGGTGATAAAATTTATTCCCAGCGAATCAAAAGTGCGCTGATACTGCGCTTCCGCATAATAGAGATTCGGATTTGATCCCTGCTCGGTATCATTTTCATTTTTTGCATTGAACCAGCGTGTGCGCAGCGAATATTTGTTTCCGTGATTATCAAAATAAGTGACGAACGGATCAACCGTAATGCGCGTGGAATAATAATTACTCTCCGATCCGGGAAGCGGAACTAATGAAAGTGAATCCGATCCGTTCCAAAGAAAAAAAGTGGTGCCGCTGCCTTTGTAAAAATTTCCGTTGATTCCAACTGAGAGTCCATCCAGATTTTTCGGACGCCAGCGTGTTTCAAAATTGACTCGTGCAGATTGCGAACTGCCTAACTTCAGATAACTTTTATCAACTGCATAATTTCCGCCCGTCACCAAATCAAAACGACCGAACCGCTGACGATAAGCAAAACTTCCTCCACTGAATGCAGGCTGATCATTGCCCCACCATTGAATTTCTTTGTTTCTGAAATTTCCGTAAACACCCTGATAAAGAATTATGCGCGCAAATGGCTCCTGTCTTGGCCATGCCGTTCGGATATGAATAATTCCGTTCAATGCCGATGAACCATACAAGGCAGAAGAAGCTCCTTTCAACACTTCAACCTGTTCAATATTTTCTGTAGGAATAAAACTCCATTTTGCATCCGCAGCATCCGCAGAGAGCAACGGCATATCATCAACCAAAATCAACACGCGACTTCCGGCACCATAACTCCATCCGCTTCCCCCGCGGATATTCGCCTGCCCGTCAATCACGGAAACGCCCGGCACTTTATCCATCGCTTCTTCCATGTCTATTGCATTTGAATTATTGATCAGATCGGGTTTCAGTACTTCAATACTCACCGTTTCTTCTCCCAGTTTTTTTTCATACTTACCTCCTACCACAGTCACGATATTCATTTCCAAAACATCAGGTTCAAGTTTAACATCAAGAATTTTTGTTTCTCCTGATTTCAATGTGATCGTTTGCGATAACTCTTTGTGATTGAGCGCTCCGAATTTCAATGTGTAAGTGCCCGCATCCAATTTCAATTCATAGTTTCCGAAAATATCGGTGGCTGTTCCCAAGCCGCTGCCATATATAATATGTGCGCCAACCATATCCTCTCCTGTTTTTGAATCGCTGAGATGCCCGTTTACGATGGCTTGCTGTGCGCTTGAATTGAAAATAATAATCGTGAAGAATGTAAGCAGCGTAAAAATCTTCTGCATAAAAGAGGGATTTTTTTTTGTTCAGTAAATGGTAGCTCCTGACAAACTTAAAGTTTGTGGTCTGATTGGAGAAAGATTTAAAATGCCACCAGCGGCAGCGAAGCACCAAAACACTAAATATCACTAAATCTTTCTGTGCATTTTTTGGTGCTTTAGTGATTTGGTGGCGAATTTTTAAAAGTAAAATCCCGAATAAAAATTATTCTTTCAAATATTGTATGACAAAGTCTTTGGAAAAATCTTTTATCTCATCCCGCACTTTGCGGAAAGCATCCAAAACTTCTTCTTCCGTTCCCGTTGCTTTATCAGGATCATCAAAACCATGATGAATATTTTTTACAGAAGCAGGAAAATACGGACACGCTTCCGCATCATCTTCGCAAACAGTGAGCACAAAATCAAATTTCGCATCTGCAAAATCATCCACGTGCTTTGAAGTATTATGTGAAAGATCAATTCCTTTTTCATTCATTATTTCAACCGTGTAAGGATGAACGCCTTTCGGTTTTGAACCGGCACTTGCCACCAATGTTCCTGCAGGTGCAAATTTTCTGATATACGCTTCGCCAATCTGGCTGCGGCATGAGTTGCCAACACAAAGCACGAGAACTGATTTATTCATATTTAAATTATTAGGGTTACGAACTACGAACAGATACGAAAGTACGAACAAGAAATCTCCGTTCTTCAATTTCGTAGGTTCGTCCCGATGAAAATCGGGATTTCGTAACTCCGGTATTTCCCTTTGATACCCGAAAAAAAATATTTCCCCCAACCCATTGTTCTTCAACCCAAGCAGTGTCTCCGCAAGGGACACTGTGTATCAGATCAACGCAGAGTCCGCAAAAAGCGAGACACTGCTAAGGAGTAAGAAAAAAGCACACCCCCAACCCCCTCTCTCTCTTACTCAAAGAAGCCACCCGCAGAGGGGGCTCTCGCTCCGTTCAACATTTGTGATAAATCATCAATCGTTTTGTTTCCATTTTTTTTCAAAAAAAATTCTGCCCTAATCATTTACGAAGAATTAAAATTCGCGCAAAGCCCCCTCTGCGCACGAGCTTGCGGGTTAGCGAGAGGGGGTTGGGGGTGTGTTTTTCTTAGCCCCCTCTGCGCGAAAGCCTTGCGCGCTTGCGAGAGGGGGTTGGGGGTGTGTTTTTCTTAGCCCCCTCTGCGCGAAAGCTTTGCGCGCTTGCGAGAGGGGGTTGGGGGTGTGTTTTTCTTAGCCCCCTCTGCGCGAAAGCCTTGCACGCTTGCGAGAGGGGGTTGGGGGTGTGTTTTTCTTAGCCCCCTCTGCGCGAAAGCCTTGCGCGCTTGCGAGAGGGGGTTGGGGGTGTGTTTTTCTTAGCCC
>Ga0247727_10001153_pt1 | contig 64582 bp, 36 predicted proteins | sample WisWelCaveWW1625_FD_202498 | JGI IMG/M metagenome (GOLD analysis project Ga0247727, IMG submission 202498) | Biofilm microbial communities from Wishing Well Cave, Virginia, United States - WW16-25 | ecosystem: Environmental > Aquatic > Deep subsurface > Groundwater > Cave microbial mat | place... | reverse complement strand
TAAAGGTTTTAAAGCGACAAGTAATTCATTGCCTGGAGAAACTCATGCTCAAACATCTTTGCAAGCTCGTGTGGAATCGCAAAAGAAGCAGCGTTTTGATGATCATCGAAATCTTCTTTTCGTTCCTCGTGCTGTTCGCGGTAGTGACGTTGGGCGCTTTTTGTATCGACAACTACAACCAGCCGTTGGGATACCGCTATGAAAATGTTTGGAATGTCGGCATCGACTTGAATCAGACGAGCGATGACTATTGGTCGCCGGAGCAGGTGGCAACGGTGCATCAACTGTATCTCGCGGTGCGCGATTTTCCGGAAGTGGAGGCGGTTGCCGGCGCGCTTTCCGCGCCGTATGATTTTGGCGGCAGAAGCTCGGGGTTGGAAATCAACGGCAAACGTGCGGAGACGTCGGTCAATGAGGTTTCCGATGATTTTAAAGACGTGATGGGATTGCAGCTCGTTTCCGGTCGTTGGTTTGAAAAGGCGGATGATGGCTTGAATTGGCAACCGCTGGTGATCAATCAAAAACTCGGCAGAGAATTGTTCGGCGAGGAAGATCCGGTGGGCAAGCCTTTTACGCCGTGGGCCTCCGAAGGCAACGACGTTCGCGTGATCGGCGTGGTCACGGATTTTCGTCAAGGCGGGGAATATATGGGATTGGCGAATTACATGTTCGAGCGTAAAAAGCTCGATGATCCCAAACAACGGCCGCCGCGTAATTTGCTCGTCAAAGTCCGGCCCGGCCTCAGGGCAGAGTTTGAGGAGAAGCTCGACGAACGCATGCAGGCCGTGGCAAAAGAGTGGTCCTTCGATATTCAACCGCTGGCGCAAAAGCGCGAGTCTGCGCTCAAAGAGCTCTTGGCGCCGGTGATCGCTGCGGGCATCATCGCGGCATTTTTAATGATTATGGTGGGACTCGGTTTGGTGGGCGTGCTCTGGCAAAGCGTCACGCAACGCACGCGCGAGATCGGTTTGCGCCGCGCGAAAGGCGCAACGCAGCAGCACGTTCACACACAAATTTTGGGCGAGCTGTTTGTGATCACCACGATCGGCTTGCTCGCCGGCGTCATCATCGTGGTGCAATTCCCCTTGCTGGATTTGATCGGCATCGCAGCGAATGTGTTTGCGCTCGGCCTCTTCGTTTCGCTGGCGTTGATTTACGCCTTGACGTTCGCGGCGGGTTTGTATCCGAGTTGGATGGCAACGAAAGTGCGGCCCGCGGAAGCGTTGCACTATGAGTGAGGCGTAGTATTGATTCGAGGTTCACAACCGCGCCGGCAATTCCCGCAACGCCGCCTCGAATCTTTGCAGAAAATCATCTACCACTTTTTCATCGATGATCAACGGCGGCTCCAAGCGAATGATTTCGGGCGTCGAGAGAATCGAAGCGACCAGCACGCCGTGTTCGAGCAACAACTCATATAAAAGATCGCCGACTTTGCCGTTCACGAATTCCATTCCGACGAAGAGCCCGAGGCCGCGCACCTCTTTGAGAAACTCGCCGTGCTGCGCTTGCATCTTTTTCAAGCCATTGATCAAATACGCGCCCACAAGCTCCGCGCGGCCGGGAAGATTTTCAGCTTCGAGCACTTCAATCACCGCAAGCCCGGCAGCGCATGCGAGCGGATTGCCGCCAAACGTGCTCGTGTGAATCGTAGGCCAATCATTCAACGGCGCCCAAACTTTTTCTGTACCGATAAACGCGCCGAGCGGCAACACGCCGCCGCCGAGCGCTTTGGCGCTGCACAGAATATCCGGCGCCACTTGCTCGTGCTCGCAGCCCCACATCTTGCCCGTGCGCCCGAGTCCGCATTGAATCTCATCCAAAATCAATAGCGCGTTTTTGCGATCACAAATTTCGCGCACTGCTTTCAAATAACCTTTCGGCGGAATGCGAATGCCGCCCTCGCCTTGAAAGGGTTCGAGCATGACCGCCGCAGTTTTATCCGTAATCGCTGCTTCAATTGCAGACGCCTCGCCGAAGGGCACATGATGAAAGCCCGGCACGAGCGGCTCGAACGGGTCGCGAAATTTTTTACGATACGTCGCGCTCAATGCGCCGAGCGTTTTGCCGTGATAGCAGTTCTCCGCGCAGATGAACTCTTGCTTCTTCGTATAAAGCCGCGCAAGTTTGATTGCGCCCTCCACCGCCTCCGTGCCGCTGTTGCAGAAGAAAGAGTATTTCAAATCGCCCGGCGTAATTTGCGCGAGCTTCTTCGCGAGCCACCCGCCTTGCGGATGCAACAACTCTTTTGAGCCGAGCGGCATGCGGCCAAGCTGATCGCTCACGGCCTGCACGATTTTCGGATGCCGATGCCCGGCCGCGAAAATCCCGTAGCCGCCGAGAAAGTCGAGATACTCGCGGCCCTTCGTGTCCGTGATCGTGTAGCCCTGCGCGCTCCACTCCATCGCATGATATTTCGCCGACACGGTGCGCGTGCCATACACGCGATTGAGGTGCTGCGTCCAATTGTCGAGCAAGCCGTCGATGGCGGCGTCGGAGGAGTAATCTGCGGAAATCATGAAACCTCAGGGATTAGAAATGTTCGTAGTGATTCGATTCAAGTTGAAAGGGGTTTATTGCTTGCCGGTCCTCTTGGCCTCTTCTTCAATAGCATTGGCGACGAGCGGCTTCAATCTCGGTATGCGCTGTGACGTGGTCTTCCATACAATGTCAATATCAGCGCCAAAGTATCCATGAATCAAAACGTCCCTCATTCCGGCCATCTTTCTCCAAGGAACTTTGGGATGCCGTCGTCTCACCGATTGTGGAAGATTTTTCGTCGCTTCGCCAATAATCTCGATCGCGCGCACAACGGCGTAAGCGGTTTTTTCGTCACGAACAAACTGTTTTTGGTCCATTCCGGCGATAAACGATTCCACCTTGTTCATCATTTCCAGGATGTCTTGCATGAAATCTAGATATTCTCGTTGCGCGTTCATATCTGGACGACCTCGTCAAGAATTCGTCTTCCGATATTACCCCGGAGCGAGGCTTTACTGACCAAATCAATCTTGATTCTCAAGATAGTTCTCAGGTCTTCCTCGAGATCGAGGAATTGAAATAAATCCGGAGCCTCGTGAAATTCTACGAGAATATCCAAATCGCTGCGCTTTTTCTGTTCGCCGCGCACGAAAGAGCCAAAGACTCCCAGCGAACGCACGCCGTAGCGTGCGCGCAAATCGGGAAGCTGTTGGCGCAATATTTTGAAAACCTGCTCCAAGCTCGGCGGTCTTTTTGTGTTTTGGGTCATCTCTTTTCTCATGTGTTGGCGCAAGATAATGAACCGGCCTCTCGAACGCAATTCGCGGCTATTGTCGTTTCATAGAAAGCTCGGCAACCGGAATGGTTTGTTTCATTCTTCCACCCTCTTCAGCATCAGCAAGCAACGGATTGCTCTAGTGACCTTGTTATTCCCGCCTTAACCAAAGCCTGTTTCTTCACTTTGAGATTTTCTTCTTCAAATCCAATTGTGCGATACGCTCGCATTCGCTTCTTGAACATCCGCTCGAGCATCGGCACTTTCTTATCCACATAATCATAAACCCGCACTTCAAGTTTGTCTACGTTCGGCCGCAGAATACGCCCGACATATTGGTGCAGTTTGCCTTTGAAAGAGACGGGCATGGCGAGAAACAAAGTATCGAGACGGCTGTCATCAAAGCCTTCGCCGATGAACGAGCCCGTGGCGAGAATTACACGTTGTTCATTCGGCGGAATCGCAGCGAGCTGTTGTTGAATTTCGCCGTGCTCTTTTGCGCTGAGGCCGCCGTGCAACACGATGAGATGCTGCACGGATTTCTCCAGCTTTGCACGCAAGATTTCCAGATGCTCGCGGCGCTCCGTCAATATAATCGGCGAGCGATTCTCTTCCAAAGCCTTTGAAACATCGCCAACGATGCACTGGTTGCGAGCTTCGTTCATAACCACGGCGCGGTAGATTTCGTGAATAGTTTTTTGCTCCTCCTCCGGAAGATGAAGATCAGTTTCTCGGCTGATCAAACGCCGGCGTAAAAATCCCAATGTTTGCGCATACTGTTGAGCAATTTCATGACGAATCGGCCCACATTGCATGTAGATGATCGGATGGTGCCCATCGTGACGATACGGTGTTGCAGTCAAGCCTATCACGTAACGCGCACGCGCTTGCTTCAAAACCTGTTCGAATGAAAACGCCGGTATGTGATGGCACTCATCAACGATGATATGGCCGTAATTGCCAATCAACGGATTAACCTCACCCTTCCGAATCAGGCTCGGTAGCATGGCGACGTCAATCTTTCCCGTCGGGGAATTTTGCCCGCCACCGATAATGCCGATCTCTTGAGAATCGAGATTCAAAAACTCGGTTAGGTGGTTACGCCATTGCTGCACGAGTGGTTTGCGATGCACCAAAATCAAAGTCGAGCATTTACGTTGCGTCAACAACGAAATGCCGACAATGGTTTTACCTGAGCCAGGAGGCGCGACAAACACTCCGCAATCATGCTGCAAAAGCTTTTCAACTGCTTCTCTTTGATTCTCGTTCAAGATCCCCTGAAAGTGGATTTCGAGATGATTTCCATAAAGGCGGTCATCGGAGACTTCAAGAGCTACACCCAATAGCTCTAAAAGCTCCCCAAGCTTTTCTTGACAGCCGCGAGGGATGGCTAAATGCCGAGGCAGTTCATCCGTGCAAGAGATGATGCGAGGGATGCGTGAAGTAGAAAGGCGTAGGCGCTGGGCTTCGTAAAACTTGGGATTTTGGAAAGAGGCTAATCGTTTGATCTCGGCGAGAAGCGCGGAGGGCAAGTCATGTTTCTCGATATAAAGACGATCAGCGAGAACAATTTTCAGGCGAGCCGGCAACTGCTCCCGAAGCTGAAGCAGGCGATTCTCGTTGGCGCGCCGCGTTTGCCATGGCGTACTCACTTCCTCGGGCGAGCTAATGGCAATACCGGTGATGCGGTTATTTTTGATTGCTTCATGGGCAAGCGCCTCCACTTCTTTGAAAGTCATTTTGCGAACAGAAGCCAGAAATGCCCACTGATCCGGATAGGGCTGAAAGCGCTCATCGAGAAATTCCGTATTGCCGGACTTGCGCGCTTGCTTTTGCAATGGCAACGCAATGAGATTGCCAAAGCCGCCCTTAGGCATCGTATCCTGATTCGGAAACATGCGATCATAACTCGCCATGCTGAGTTGATGATGACGAGACATCGTTTCCGTGATGAGATAAGACCCCATATTGCGCGCGACCAAAGCGGGAATCGGCTCGTTGAAAAAAATCCAAACGTGGCCGCCGTTTCCTGAGCGCGATCTCTCCAGCGCTGCCGGAACATTCATGCTGCGACAAACTTCGAGAAACGCGGCGGCATCGTCTTGCCAGTTTTGTTTATCGAGATCAATCGCCAGAAAACAACAAGTCTCATCTTGGCGTAATGGATAAACGCCGACCGTATGTTGGCCGGAAAGATGTTGTCGCAGAACTTCTTCGGTGAGAAGAGAATACTTGCATGCCGTACACTTTTTTTCCGGCTTGGTACAAATCCCTGCTTGCCATTCATATTCACAAGCCGGACTGTATCCCCTCTTGCCGGTTTTCTTACTTTCCCAAAGACGCGCAAAAACATCGTCGCGACCACGAAAGAGCTCGGCAAAGAGCCGTACTTTTTCAGACGAGGGGGAGAATTTTGTAATAGGCGCGGACTTGGCCTCACTTTTTTCCGTCAAAGAGGAAGGCGGCGCGTTTATGTTTTCAAGCGAAGATTGCAGCGCGTTCAGCTTGTGTATAGCCGTATCGCGTTCATGGTTTAATCGCGCCACCTCGGCTTCCGCTTTTGCGATGGCTTGCAGGATTTGGTTACGATCATTCATACAAACCCGTTGCGCTTAATTCAACTATGCCAGCGGCTTCATCCCCACAACCGCAGCGCGCTCGTCAAAATCGTTTCGAGATCGCCGTAGCGCGCTTTGTAATCCTCCTGGCTGCGACGGATAATTTCTTCGGCTTCGGCGCGATTGTAAACGTCCGTGATTTCGCACGTGCTCTGCTTCTCGCCGGGCGCTTGTTTGTAGGTGAGAAAATAATGCCGCAAGCGGTCGATCACATCCGGCGGGCATTCGCTCACGTCACGCCATTGGCCATACACAGCGTCGCCTTGCATCACCGCAATGATCTTGTCGTCCGCTTCGTTCTTGTCGATCATGCGCAAGCCGCCGATGGGAATCGCGTGCAGCAAAATATCGCCGTGCGAGATTTGTTTCTCGGTGAGCACGCAAATATCAAGCGGATCGCCGTCGCCGACAATGCCCGTGCGCCCGGTGCGTTGCATGCACAACTCCGCCACGCGCTCGGCGCAATACGTTTGCGGAATCAAACCATACAGCGTGGGGCAGTGATTCGAAAATTTTTGTGGCCGGTCAACTTTGAGATGGCCTGTAGCTTTGTCGATTTCATATTTCACCGTGTCCGTCGGCACCATTTCAATGTAAGCCGTCACCACTTGCGGCGCGTCCGGTCCGATATGAATGCCGTGCCAGGGATGCGATTTGAAGAGCACGCCCATAAGCTGCCAAATCGGATCGGCGTTCGCGGCTCGGGCTTTTTTCATGATCGTGCGCGCTTCTTGCATGTTCATCATTGAGGAAATTCCTTTCGAGTTTGGTCCTGTCGTAGGGCGCAATTGCTTATGCTCTTCTGAATGACACAGATTCGAGAACAACATTGCCTGTGTCGATATGGCGTCAATTCAACATGACGCCGCGAACTGCTGGGCAAGCCCGTCAAGGGTCATGTTCTCCGCGATGACGTCATGTGGAATAAGAATATATTGCCACGGCTTGCCGCCATGCTTAAGCTCATGTTCCGTAGCGTGCCGGCACCAAGTGGCGGCGGCTTGCGCTTTGGCAAGAACGGTTTCGTCTTTCATGTCGTTGGCGCGTTTCGGCTCGCAAAGATATTTGGCAGTTTGGGTTTCGACCACGAAATCCGGTTCGTAAGAGTCGTCATGCGCGTAGTGGATTTGCAAATCACCCTTGCCAGGTCTGAACCACTTGATCACTTCGCTATCATTCTCTAAAAGAACGGCAAAGCGACGCTCAGAATCGGAGTCGAACTTCTGCCTCGGATATAAACATCGCCGGAACCCGCCAAACCACATCCCCTTGATCAACAATCTTTCATTAACCGGCGTTCTAAAATTGCGGAGAGGCTCATCTTCCGGAATCGCGAAACTGTTTGGTCGCAACGTGGTGAAGCCTTTGCTCACGCGCGCTTCGTAAGTCGTGGCGCGTTCCTCGAAATGATCCTGCATTTGGGCATGAATCAAATCGACCAACATTCTTTGATGATATTGCAATACGTTTTTGACGTCTTCTTCATCGTGCAGATAGGATTGCAGATGACGCACCATTTGTCCCGCCAGTTTATAGAGCAACGCGGCATGGTCGTCGTAGCTGATGTCGTCAAAATCAATCAGCTCGCGCACCAAATAATTTTCTAATCTCTCCTCCGGCGCGAGGCCATCGCCACTGACCAGCCGGTGACGGGAATGATCGCGCAAATGTTGAATCAAAATGTCACGCGCCACCGGTTGCAGATGAATGCCGCGTGTGTCGAGATCAAAATCCTTGTAGCCGCTGCTCACTTCGCCGCTAGGAACGACCACGATTTTGGGAATGTCGATGGCCAATTCGATGTGCAAATCGATAGTCTTTGCCACCACACCGGCAATATCGACTTTCTCCAGCACGCCTTCCAATTCGCCCTGCGCGGGCGTAAGTGCGGCAGTAACCTTGCGTGTAATTTCCTGCTGAATCTCCTCGGATTTGAGATTTGCCGAACGCGGCAACCGTTCATATTTTGCGATGGCTTCCATCACCTTCGTTGCGACTTCCTGCTCACGAAAAGTATAGAACACCATCTTTTTCTGCTGGCCGGTTTCATCTGGCGCCGCAGGCGCCACGCCTTTGATTCGGTTCACAATCTCGGGTTCCACCACAACGACCTTCGTGCGCTCCGCCGGAATATCCTTGCCAATGATCACGCCGGTGCGGATGATCGAGTCGGGCCGGTTCGCCTCGTCGATAATCTCCTGAAACTTGTCGTGCGAAACGATGGTCAGCCGATCCACGGCCGGCACGCCGACGCGTTTGCCATAGGGCAATCGCAGTCCTCGCCCGATAGATTGTTCCACCAGCGTTTTGGAATTGGCCGCGCGCAACGGCACGATCGTATACAAATTGGTCACGTCCCAGCCTTCTTTGAGCATGTTGACGTGAATCACAATTTCAGTCGGATTCTCTTTGCTTTCAACCGAAAGCAACTGCTGCACGGTCTCGTCTTTTTCTTCGCCGCGCAGATTCGAATGCACGGTGATGACTTTGCCTTTGTAACTTCCCGCGAAGAACGCCTGCTCCTCAATCATCTGAAGCAGCGTATTGGCGTGGTCGGTATCCTGCGCCACCACCAGCATGAACGGCTTCACGATGGGCTTGCCATGTTCGCGGGCATAAACTTCCAGCTCGACTTTCGTGTGCTCATGAATGCGCACGCCGTCTTCGAGCTTGAGTTTTTCGAGCGCGTCCTTGTCATAATTCCTGGGATCAAAATTCTCGCGCGTCGCCACTGCCGGTTCTTTGACAAAGCCATCATTCATCGCATGCGCGAGCGGATAGCTGTAGATGACATTTTTAAAGAGCTCGGACTTTGCACCCTTTTCCACCTGCGGCGTCGCAGTCAGTTCCAATCCCAACATCGGCTTCAGCTCGTTGATCGCCCGCACGCCCGCTGAAGCGCGATAGCGGTGCGACTCATCCATCAGCAATACCAAATCCTCGAGCTTGGAAAGATATTCGAAGTAGCTTTCGCCGATGTACTCACTCAGCCGTTTGATGCGTGGCGCTCGTTCGCTGCGCACTTCGGCATTAATCTTCGAGATGTTGAAAATGTTAATATGCACTTCGCCAGTATCGAAAATGCGTGTTTGCCGTGCCGCTTCATCACGCACGCCGCGACCGGTCTCGTAATTCTCGCCGGTAATAAGCTCCGGTGGATTCGTGGCAAACTCGGCGATGCCTTGAAACACATACTTGGGCGTATTGGGCGTGAAGTCGGTGATGAGCTTGTTGTAAATGGTGAGATTCGGCGCGAGCACGAAGAAATGCCGGATGCCTTGAGCGCGGTACAAATAACTGATGAACGCGCCCATCAGCCGAGTCTTGCCCACGCCGGTGGCCAATGCAAAACATAATGACGGAAAGTCGCGCTCGAAATCGCTCACGCTCGGGAACTCGGCTTTGATGGCGTTCAATGCCGTTGCGGGATCGGCGCTTTTCTCCAACGCAATGATCTCGCAAACGCGCGCCAAAATTTCCAATGATTCGCGTTGCGGCGGGCGCAGGCTCAAACGGTTGGCAATGGCATTGGTGTGGGAATTCATGCGGTTTTGCCTCGCGGCGCTTTCTTGGTTTTACTCGGCTGCAGCTTTTTTATTTTTTCCACGGCAGCTTCGAAATGTTTTTCCGCTGCGCTCGGCTGCGCTAACTCTTGCCGGTGATACTGCTCGTATTCCGTCTCCGCTTTAGCCGCGGCAATTTCGTGGCTGATGCGTCCGGTGTGCGTGAGAATCTCCCGCTCGCTCAGCTTCAGAAAATCATCCAACTTCGTTATCCAATCACGCATGTACATGGGCTTGCGGTTTTGCGCTTGCAGCTCGGCAAATTCAAGATAGGCGGTGACGATGCGATTCAAAGCTTCGAGCTCATCTGGCGTGAGATAATTCTTGGCGACGATGACATCCGGCTTGCGCGGTTTGTCGCCGCCCCAACTGGTCAAGCCCATATTCGGTTTCGAAGCATCGGCGCGTTGCGCGACAATCTCTGCCGCCGTGTGCCCATGCGCCGCCCAGTGCATTTTATTCTGCACGGTCGCAAAAAAGCGTTGCGACATTTCGATGTTGGGTTCGTAATCAATGCTGGTCGCATAAATGTCGAGCACCTTGCGCCAGAAAATTTTCTCCGTCGAACGAATATCGCGAATGCGGGCCAGCAGCTCGTCGAAATAGTTGCCCCCGCCCGCTTGCTTCAGCCGCTCGTCGTCCAGTGCGAACCCTTTCACAATATAGTCGCGCAGCCGCTGCGTGGCCCAAATGCGGAACTGCGTGCCCCGATGCGACTTCACCCGATAGCCTACGGAGATGATGACGTCGAGATTGTAGAAGCGAGTTTGGTAGTTTTTTCCATCGCCGGCAGTTGTCAAGAAATCCTTGACAACTGAATCCTCGCGCAGTTCCCCCTCCAAAAAGATATTTTTGATGTGCAGACTTGCATTCTGCTTTGTGGTCTCAAACAGTTCGGCCATTTGGCTCTGCGACAACCACACCGTGTCACGATCCATCCGCACCTGCAAGCGGGTATTGCCGTCTTCGGTTTGGTAGATGATCAACTGCGACTGGCTGGGATTTTCTTCTGATAAAAATCTCATGGCATTTCTCAAAATAGGTTTGTCGTAGCGCCTTCAGGCGCCCATGTTCATTAAAGCAAGGTGCCTAAAGGCACGACTACGAGCTATTCCAACACCAATTGCTGCTGCCCCGGCTCTGGCGGCGCTTGCGGCAGGTTTGCCACTTGCAGGCTGTAATCGTCCTTCCCCCATTCGCAGCGGCTGAGCACCGCATTGGGAATTTTCTTGACGGTGAGATTAGAAAAATCCGCCAAATTTCTCACGCGATAGGCGCTGCAATATACCAGCAATGAGCGGCTTTCACCGACTTCGTCGCTGAGGCGGGCCAGTTGCTCGCGGCTCAGCGTTTGGGTGGTGACGTAGATGAAATCGTTTTCCGTGGAATGGCCGTGCTGCCAATAATGCGTATCGCTCGGCGCGAAGCGAAAGCCTTCGAGCTTGCACACGGCCTCGGCGAGCATGGCCGCGTTATACTCTTTGCTGATGATCCAATTGCCGAACTTGTCTTTCTCCAACAGCGAAGGCGCAAGCGAATAGTAACGAAAGCCGCCGCCGCCTTTCCAGTTCACGGCCTCGCTAATGCCGCCTTGATCCGTGCCGTCAATCACTTTTTTGAGCCGCGGGATGATATGCGTGTGGCAGTGCTCGCCCAATTCAACCATGATCCAACGCCGACCCATTTTGTGAGCCACCGCGCCGGTGGTGCCGGAGCCTGCGAAGGAGTCGAGAACCCAGTCACCGGGCCTTGAGCTTACCTCAATAACTCGACGTAGTAGACGTTCTGGCTTCGGTGTATCGAAAGTGTTACGAGCTCCAAACAACTCAATAATCTCTTTCTTTGCTTCTTGGTTATGCCCCACATCCTCGTTCGGCCACCAAGTCCAAGAACTGATGCCATCAGATTCAGTAAGATAGTTCTTCACGCGTGGTCGTGCGTTGCCATCCTTGCCGAACCAAATTCGTCCTTCAGCCTTGAGGCGCAAGAACTCAGATTCGATGTTCACCCAGCAGCGACCTTCGGGTGGCTCGTATATGGTTCCTCCTGGTGTGGTAATTTTATACATTTGGTTCGGGCGCCACCCTTGAGCTGTAAAATCTGTGGACGTCCACGGTCCTCTCGGATCGTTGTCAGGATTCTTAAACTGCGACATCTGTTGTTCTGTAAGACTCAGCCTATTGAATGTTACGAATTGAGGGTTGTTTGCGTACACGAGAATATGGTCATGTGCCGGTCCAAGGTGAATCCGGGCGTCAGGTGAAGTCCGCTTCTGCCACAACACGTTGGCGACAAAGTTCATCCTTCCAAACACCTCATCCAGTAGCACCTTCAGATAATGAGCCTCGTTGTCATCGATGTTGATCCAAATGGAGCCATCGGGTTGAAGCAAATTACGCAATAGTTCCAAGCGATCTCGAATGAGTGACAGCCATAGCGAATGCTCTACGCCATCATCGTAGTGTTCAAACGCGCTACCAGTATTGTAGGGTGGGTCGATGTAAACGCACTTAATCTTCCCCGCAAACTCCTGCTCCAAAGCTTTGAGCGCAAGCAGATTGTCGCCGAAGATCAGCCGGTTGTCGAAGACATCGTTCTCGCTCACGCGGTGCGGCGCGTGGTACGACTTTTCCGGATCTTCGAGCAAAATGCGCGGCTCCAATCGTGGCCGGTTTTCTTTGCCAATCCAGGTCAGCTCAAGCTTGGTCTTTTTGGTCATCCTTCTCCTTGTGGCCGGTGAAAAGGTACAGCTTTAAAGGCTGGAAAATCAAGATGTTGATCATTTCGGTGATATCACCGAAATGATCGCGGGCGGGCAATCAAATTTATTTCAACTCTCGAGATTTTTTCTGTTTCAACTTTTTGATGCTTTCCGTCGATGGCAAATCTTCCGGCATCGTGCCGCCAAGCTCTTTAATGGTTTGGCGCACTTTGGCGCCGACTTGGTGATGCGTCAGGTTGGCTTTTTCCTTTCCCTAACGAAATGATCTTCGATACGCTGGCCGCTGTTGAAACAGGCGGCGCGCGCCTTCTGGATGACTTGTTCGAAATTGCGATAATCGTTGTATTGCAGAACACGGGCAAAATCTCGGCTCGACCAGAACTCCACACCAGCATCGTTGGTTCGCCGGATTTGTTCAAATGGAGAGATATGGCCGGAAGAGGCCTGTTGAATTTCAGTGCTCATAACGACTCCATTTTTTTATTTATGCTTACAATGAGCCAATTGGCCCGCTAACCATTTCGGTGACACCACCGAAATGGTCATGGGCGGCCGATCCAGTTTATTTCAACTCTCGAACTTTTTTCTGTTTCACAGTCAAAACCGATTCGATATTTTGTAGCGCAGACTTCCAGTCTGCAAACGAAGCAGGCAGGATGCCTGCGCTACAAATCTTCGCGGTTGTGGTAGCTTTTATACAACCCTCCACCGAATCGTAAAAACTTCGACCAGCTCTAAACGTTGCTGCAGCTTGGCCTCCGTCTTTTCAATCAATTCATCCTTGCGTTGGTCAATCTCATCCTGCGCGTCAAACAAGCTGCGGCGTTTATCGTTGCGCTTGCGTTCCAGCGCTTTGGCCTGTTTGTGCAGCTCGATTTTGGTGTTGAGCTCCGCGCACTGACGCGCCTCCTTTTTCATGGCCTTAATCTCTCTGTCCAAACTTTTTAGCTCTTGCTCCATATTACCTTTTAAATCTTCCGCCCAATTCTCTAGCTTCTCGCTCTCCGCGTCGAAGTAGGCACGGTTATTTTCGGCGGTCTCCGCAACAATGCGGTTTTGCGTCGTTTGGAGATCCTGCTCCAGGGGAATTTGCACGACTTCGGGGATCGTTAGTTCTTCGCCAACCGTTCCCGCCACGCTGAACAGCTTTTCGCAAGTCTCGGCATCGAGAGGCGTTCCGTCATCGCCGCGGCCGGCAAAAATAAGATGGTCCTCGCGCTCCAGCGCTTCCAGCGACATCAGCGCAAGACGCAACCAACCGGATTTTCCTTGCAAGTTTTCAATGAGTGAAATTTTTTTTGACTTCGGATGCTGATCGTACCGGAAAACAATCTCACGAATCGGCAGTGATCGATCTTTGGCTCTCGTGATGAGACGCTCGGCGAGCGGATGGCCGATACGATATTGATGAACGAGCGCGTCACTCTTCCTGGTCACCAAGCGATACGGGCCTATGGAAATGCCCTCTGTGTCCAATCCCTCGGGAAGGCGATTCAGATGAAACAAGTAATCTTCGCAAGAACCAAAAGTGGCGTCGTCGTTCAATTCCAATTGGGTCAAACGCCAAAGCCAATCCTCGAAACGGTTCATTTGCTGAGTGGTTTCGTCGCGATTACTCCGCAGCCGCCGATGCACGTCAGCGTCAAAGTGCTCGAACAGCTTGGCACGGGTATCCTCCATGCGGCTGCGAATCTGTCCCTCGAGCTCCGCTTGCAGACGATCAAAGGCCGTATTGATCTCGTTCGGCGTCCGGCAGGTTTGGTAGATATCGTTGACTCGTCTTTCGAAATCAACGCCCGATTCCAGCGCCCCCAGCACCTCATCGGAAGCGCCGAAAACGCCGTCGAACAAATGCAGCTTCTCCCGTAGCAATTCAAACACTCGCTGGTCCGCCGCGTTTTCACGATTGAGAAAGTTGATGACCACGACATCATGTTGCTGGCCGTAGCGATGACAACGCCCAATCCGTTGCTCGATGCGCTGCGGATTCCACGGCAGATCGTAATTCACCACGAGACTGCAAAATTGCAGATTGACGCCTTCAGCTCCCGACTCTGTGGCAATCATAATCGCGGCGCGCTCGCGAAATCCTTCAACAAGTGCTGAACGCATATCAGCGCTGGGTGAGCCTGATATCGCATCATCTTCTTTATGCCGCTGCTGCCAACTCTTGTAGATTTCTTTGCACTGCAGTTCATTATTCGTGCCGTTGAAGGTGACCACTTCGCCGCTGTAACCGTTGGCCTCAAGCAACTCAAAAAGATAACGCTGCGTCCGGCGCGATTCCGTAAAGATCAGCGCCTTGCGCGGGGCGCCAAGGTCAGCCGCCTTCTTGAAACCGGTCTTGAGCGCGATGAGCAACGCCTCACCTTTGGCATTTTGCGAGATGGATTCAGCGAGCTCGCGATAATTCTTGAGCTCGTCGGCTTCCTTGCGAATGGCGTTGAGCAGCAAAGTCTTTTCTTGCTCTGAGACCGAACCTTCGCCATTGACAGGCTTTTCTTGAAGCTCTTCGTCGCGCGCTCGCCATTCGTCTTGCATCTCAGCAACGGTTTCAAAATCCTGTTCGATCATTTCGACACCGAGCTGCTCCGAAGCGCTGCCTTTGCGCCGGTGCATCTCTTCGAGACGGGTGATGAGCGCGCCCAACGTTGCGGCAATCGCGAAAGACGACGAAGCCAGGATTTTTCTGAGCACGAGCGTCATGAGAGAACGTTGCCGCGAGGGCAAAGCGTAAGATTCGGGACGCTGCAGATAGTCGGAGACGGCTTGGTACAACGCCAGTTCGTCATCCGTCGGGGTAAAATCCTGCGTGATGGAAACGCGATTCGTGTAGCGAATGTATTCCAAAACCTGCCGCCGCAGCGTGCGCTGGCAGATGGGGCGAAGGCGGTCGCGCAGCTCGCCAAATTCGGGCGCATTCATCTCATTGGCGTTGCGCGCAAATTGCTCCCGAAAGGTTTCTTCGCTCCCGAAAAGATGCGGATCAATGAAACTGATTAGCCCATAGAGTTCCATCAGAGAATTTTGGAGCGGCGTGGCTGTCAGCAAAATTTTCGGTCTGTCGCCGATGGCGTCGCGAATAGCACGCGCGATCTTGTTGCTCTTTTTGTAAACATTCCGCAAGCGGTGGGCCTCGTCGACGACCACGAGATCCCAAAGCACGGCTCGAACGTCCAACTCCTTGCTGCGCGCGAATTGATATGAGCAGAGCACGACGCGACCATCCTGCTCGAAGGGATTTTTCATGCCCTGTTTGAGGAATTGGTTATAGCTTGCCGATTCGATGATCATCGAATCGATAAAGAATTTTTCCAGCAACTCCTGGCCCCATTGCGGGCGCAACGCCGCCGGCAGAATACAAAGAATCTTCCGTTTTCGTTCCGCCCAGAGCTGGCTCATGATTAAACCCGCTTCGATGGTCTTGCCCAGTCCCACTTCGTCAGCAAGCAGCGCCCCTCGTGAAAGCGGTGAGCGGAACGCAAAGAGGGCGGCATCGATCTGGTGCGGATTCAAATCAACGGTGGCGTTGAAGATCGATTGATTCAGCTTGGCCAACTCACGTGAAGAGCATTTCTTCGTGAGTTCGTGCGCGAAGTATTTGGTATGATAGGGTGTGGACATTGGAAGTCTCCCATAACCTCAATTTAAAATCGTAGGACCCTCGTTAGAGTTTGCAGGCATGCAGAAAACTATTGACCGTCCACTTGCGTGGGCGCCAAAAAACGAAACAAGATTACACCATAGACTCTGCTACCTCGCACTCGCGTGCAAAACCGTGAGGCCGATGGTTTCATCGCCCTCATATCGAATGATAATATCGTCATCGGTAATCTCGCTATCCGTCGCGAAACTAGGTTTCTTGAAATTGATGTACAGAACGTCGGCCTCTTGGTCGTACGACATCCAAACGAAACGTTGCGGCGCTTGCATGATGGCGGGAACGAGTTGCAGGTACTCGTGCAAGTTTGCCAAGGCCATATTTGTTTCCTCGAGTATAGAGAAGCGATTCGATGATCGTATTCATGAAGATAACGATTCAGCTTGTCGAGTGCAATGACGGCGTCTTGTGAATTGAGCACTTTTCATAGCATCTCAAAATACTCCCCTCTCTCCCGCTCCGTAATCACGCTAACAAACTTCTTCCACTCCGCGCGCTTGCTGGCGGTGTAGACGTGAATGACTTCTACGCCGGAGAGTTCGATGAGTTTGGGCGAACGGCAAGTTTTCCGGCATGACGCCGCCTATGCGTTGAATCGCTGCGCGCACTTCTTTGCCGACTTGTTCGTGGGTTTGAATGGCTTGTTGCTGATTCTTCACCCGCTCGCGCGCGAGCTTATCGCGCGTTTGTGTCATGCGAAACTGGTTGGCTGCCAGCTCCGTCGTGTCCATGCGATCCAGCAATTGCTCTTTGGCCGGGATGCCCTTGCGCGTCTTAATGGCTTCATTCCCCAAACCGCCGTACAGACCTTTGTAGCCCGCGTCGTGAAACACGCCGAACATTTTGCTTTGCACGCCCGCTTCGCGCGCCGCGCCGGAGAGCGCTTTAAATTCTTCGGAAGTTTGCTTGCGCAGTTCCAGCCGTTCCAAATCTGAAGCTTGCGCTTCGGAAAGTTCCTGCTTGCGGGTTTGAACGGCAAAATACTTCTGGGCATTCGCAATTTCGGGCTTGCGCGGGTCGCCGTTTTGCGCGATGAGGTAGCAAGCAAAGCGAGAAAGCTGATACTCGGGCACTTCACGAACAGCGCCTTTGGCCAATTCGATCATTTTGCCGGCGCCGGCAAAATGATAGGCCGGGTTATTACCCGATTTCTCGCATGAAATCATCGCGCGCTTGATGGCATCTTCGAAACGGCGCCACTGGCTGTAGCCCAACATCGGCTGCAATTCGCGAGCATTCCAATATTCCGCGCCGTGTTGATTGAGATGCTTCAGATCTTCGAACGATTTTTCACCCAACACCGCCAAAGCTTTTTTGCTCATCACTATCCCCTTTCTGAGTTTTGATCGTGAATATCGGCATTAGTCTGTTCAAACCAAACGATTGTTAACTTCGAAAAGAGAACTTCCTCACAGCATCTCAAGATACCTCCCCCTCTCCCACTCCGTAATCACGCTGATATACTTTTTCCACTCCGCGCGTTTGATGGCGGTGTAAACGTGAATGAAATCCTCGCCGAAGAGTTCGATGAGTTTGGGCCCGGCTTGCAGAGCATCAATCGCGGCGAACAAATCGCGCGGCACCGTCGCCGGCAAGTCATAGGCATTGCCAATGACTTGCGGTTTGGGCGAGAGATTTTCTTCCATGCCCAGCCAGCCAATGGCGAGCGCCGCAGCGATGACGTAATACGGATTGCCGTCCGCGCCCGGCGTGCGAATTTCCAATCGACTCGCGCTGCCTTCAGCCTCGGGCACACGCAACGATACGGTGCGATTGTTGACGCCCCATGAATCATTGATCGGCGCATAGCTGCCCGGTCGCAGGCGTTTGTAGCTATTCACGTGTGGCGCGAAGAAAGCCATGGCCGCGTTCAAATATTGCTGGCAACCGCCGATGAAATGCAGCAATGCCTGCGGCCACTGCGCTTCGTTCGCAGAACGCGCGAAAATGTTTTTGCTCTCCTTCCACAAACTGAGGTGCAAATGAAAACTCGAGCCTGCGCTATCGGCAAAGGGCTTGGCCATGAACGTGGCGTGATAGCCGAGCTGCTGCGCGGTCTCTTTGATCATATTGCGAAAAAGAAAAGTGTGATCGGCCATGAGCAACGCTTCTTCATAACGCAGATTGATTTCAAACTGTCCCGGCGCATATTCAGTGAGCGTAGCTTCCACCGGAATGCCCATGATCTCCGCGTAGCGTTCGAATTGTTCGAGCACTTTCTCCACGGCCACGAGGCCGAGAATGCTGTAAGCCTGCGTGCCGGTTGTGGTCGGCGTGATTTTATCGGCGAGCAGTAAATAAAATTCCAACTCCGAAGCGACCTTCGCGGTGTAACCGGCATCCGATAATTTCGCTAATATCTTTTTGAGGATGTGGCGTGGATCGGCGAAGAACGGAACGCCGTCGCGCAAGAAGCCTGCGACAATAATTTGCGCGGTGTGTTCCTTCCACGGCACGAGCGTGAGCGTGTTCAAATCCGGCACGGCTAAATAATCGGGATCGCCGTGCTCCCACAACAAGCCGGTTTCGGGAACGGTCTCGCCTTCGATATCCATCGCATAAATGGATTGCGCGAAGCCGATGCCTTGATCGAGACTTTTGAGGAAATAGTCGGCAGGAATATTTTTTCCGCGCATCAAGCCGTTTTGATCCGCGAACACGAGGCGAACTTTTTTGATCTCGTGCTGCCGAAGAAAGGCGCGCGCGCGTTCATGCGTTTCGTTCACAAAGGCTCCATTGTTTGAGGTCGCGTTCTTGCGCCAACCATAGCAATGTCATTCTGGAAGAATCTTTTAACGTGCTGGAAAGATTGCCGAGTGCTTAAAAAGATTCCTCCTGAATGACAGCCGAGAAGATATTCGCTGCTCCAAATTCATTTTGGTGGTTCGCCTTTCCGATGCTTGTGCTCCATCACTGCCTGCACAAAATCTTTGAACAACTGCAAAGAGAACTCATCTAGTTCGTGCGTGCGTTCGGGATGCCATTGCACGCCGAGCACGTAATGCTCGGAGAGATCTTCATTCTGCACGGCCTCGATGACGCCGTCCTCGGCCCATGCAATCGGCCGCAAGCCTTTGCCCGGCTCGCGCACGGCTTGATGGTGCAGGCTATTCACTTCTGCCTGCGCTTCTTTTTGAGCACGATTGAGCACCGTGCCGGGCGCGAGGCGCACCGCATGCGCAAACGGCTTATTGGGATTTTCGTCCGGGTCATGATCGACGTGCGAAGGTTGCTGGCTACTCAAGTCTTGAATGAGCTTGCCGCCGCGAAAAACGTTGAGCGATTGAAAACCGCGGCAGATGCCGAAGATCGGCATGCTCTCGTCGTGCGCGCGCTCGAGCAAAAGCCAATCGAATTGATCGCGCCTTTCGCTCACCGGGCCGAGCTTGGGATGCGGCGCTTCGCCGTACAATTTCGGATCGAGATCGCTGTAACAACCCGAGAGCACAAGGCCCTCCAACAGCGGCCACACGGCCTCCAAATATTCCGGCGCAGCGATGAGCGGCAGAATGATGGGAATGCCCCCGCCCGCGAAAATCGCGTCCGGGTATTTCGGGTTGAGGCGATAGAAATTTTCGTGGGGAAGTTTCTGGGCTTGAATGCCGATGATGGGTTTGTGCATGGGGAATTGGGAGTGTGTTGGAGTTTTGGAGTATTGGATAACGGCTTGAGTGCTCGAGGGATTGCCAGCACATCAATCCAACAATCCCTCGATCCCTCAATCCAATTACAAAGACCTCACCAGAAACTTCGCCTCTTCCTGCCCTTTCTTTTCATCGACAAAATAAAGCATGATGCCGCCCAACACGAAAAGAATGGAGATGGAAGCAATCCCCACGCGCGAGCTTTTTGAAATCAAGCCGGTCAAGCCAATGAGGATGGGGCCGAAGATGACGGCGAATTTTCCGAGCAGATTATAGAAGCCGTAGAACTCCGCGGTTTGATCGTGCGGAATGAGGCGCGAATAGAGCGAGCGGCTCAACGCTTGAATGCCGCCTTGCACGAAACCGATGACTACCGCCATCGTGTAAAACTCCCACGCTTGTTGCATGCGCACGGCCCAGAGCACGACGAACAAGTAGACGGCGATGCCGATGAAGATCGAGCGCTTGGCGCCGATCCGCTCGCCCAAGCGGCCAAAGAAGATGGAGCAGGGGAAACCCACAAATTGCGTGATCAACAGCGCCACAATCAAATCCGCGCTTTCAAAGCCGATCGACATGCCGTAATCCACGGCCATGCGAACGATGGTATCCACCCCGTCGATGTAAAGCCAATACGCGGCGAGAAAGAGGAAGATCGTGCGCATGTGCCGCACTTTCTGAAACGTGCGTTTGAGCTGCTGCAAACCGGCATGCACCACGCTTGCAATGGGCATGGCTTGCTTGGGCTTGGCTTCGGGCACGAACCAAATGATCGGCAATGTGAACACGCCCCACCAAATTCCCACGGAGATAAAAGAAATGCGCACGGCTTGTGCGGCGTCGGCGAGCCCAAAAGCTTGTGGAAACTTCGTCATTAGAACATTGAGCAAGAACAATAAACCGCCGCCAAGATAGCCCATCGCGTATCCCAGCGCGGAAACATAATCGATGCGCTTTTCTTCTACGAAAGTCGGGAGCAAGGCGTCGTTAAAAATGAGGCTGCCGGAGAAGCCGACAGCTCCCATGACATAAATGATTGCGGCCATCATCCATTGCCCTTGACCGGCGAGAAACAACGCGGCAGAAGAGAGCACGCCGAGATAGGCGAAGAAGATGAGGAATTTTTTTTTGTGGCTGCCGCAATCCGCAATCGCGCCCAAGATCGGCGCCATGAGCGCGACGAGCATGCCCGCGGCGGAATTGGCCAATCCCAGCTTGGCCGTGCTCTCCGTCACTGCGGCGCCTTGGCTCCAATACTCTTTGAAGAACACGGGAAAGAAACCTGCCATCACCGTTGTGGCAAAAGCCGAGTTGGCCCAATCGTACATGCTCCAGCCCAGCTCGGCTTTGTTTTTGAAGAGGGACATTCGAACTCCGCGATTATTCGTATTCCAATTCGTTTCGCAGTGAGATGATCAAAGTGTCTTCGTCAATGAGGAGGGTGATCAAGTTGGGGCGGCAGCACACGGCGCAATCTTCGACGTACTCTTGCTCGAAGCCGGCGCCGAGATCCGCGAGGGTTTCGTTGGGTTGACCGCAAGCCGCGCAATGCCATTCAGCCGGCGTCAGCTCGCCGGGGCGCGCTATCGGAAGCTCGTTTTCGTGCTCCACGTCATAAAAAAAACTTTCCGTCATGGCTTCATTTTCATTGCGTAAATCCGGCATCGCAGCGCCTCGCTAAAAATTGTCCGCCAATATAGCCTCAATGCGAACGAGTCGCAACTTAAAAGAAAATCAAAAGCGCACGCAAAGCCGCGAAGGCGCAAAGAACCCGCAAAGCTTTCTTTGCGGAACCTTTGCGGCTCTGTCCCGCCCTTGCGGGATGAAAATCTTTGCTTTGCGCTGATTTGGCTGCTTAGATATTACTCAGAGCGAAATATAGGTTACACTTCTCCCTTCTTGCACGTCATTCAGAAGGAAACTTTTTACGTGATGGAGATGCTGCCGAGTGCTTAAAAAGATTCCTCCTGAATGACAGTAATAGAGGTGCGAAGTGTAAGCCATAAGGCGCACAAACTCAGAATAAAATTCTGAAAGTTTTCTGGCAAAATAATTTTATGGCAGAATGATTTGAAATGATTCTGCCGACAAATCATCCTGCCAAAGGTTTTTTCGGCGTATTTCGGCGGAAAAGCTTTACCGCCGAGTGGCACCGAAGGCACCGAGTTTCGCCGAATAGCTGCTTCGCAGTAGCTTTGATTTGCAGCCCGTCTACAAATCGGGGTAGGAATTTGATGCGCCGCTCTGTTGGATTTTTTGAGCGAAATTCAATTCTGGAGAGGCCAGCGGCTTCCGCCGCTGATTACAAATCAACCCTGGACGAGTATAAATCAATCTTCAACGAGCGGCGGGAAATGCGTCGCGCCATTGGCCGCGATTTTTTGCACTTCATATTTTTTCACGGACTGCGGCCGGGCCGTGTCGCTCCACTGAAAGACCGCGCGGCGGCGCACGATCTCGGTGCGCAAGTCTTCCGGGCAAACCAATTCAATGCGGCTCGGCTGCGGGCTCCAAGCAAAGCGCACGCACTCGACTTGCCGTTGCGCCGCGGCCTTGCGCTCGCGCAGTAAAGCATATGCAGCTTGCGGCACCGGGTTGACCGGCTCGTCAACAATGCCGGCTTGCAGATAGATCGCCGTGCCGGCAACCGTTAGTTTGAATTGCACGGCCTCGCCGGATTGCAAGCGCACGGTTTCACCCGTATCGCGCCGGCGCAGCGGAAAGAGTGAAAATTGCACCAACTTTCCAGGCGCAAATGCGCCGAGATCGAAGTCCGCCTCCGCCAACGTCAACGGCGTGATGATATTGTTGGCGTCGAGGCGCTCCAATTCCAAGCTTCCCGTTGTTGCTCTCTCATCATCCCAATCAAAGCGCAACGCGACGCGGCTATCGAAGTTATATTCTTTGCGGTCGCTCGCCAACGTTACCGTGTGCGCGACCAACTGGCCGCTTTCTTCGACGTTGACGATGACGCCGGCGTGCGCGGAGGAAGAAGCCAAACGGCGGTTGTATTCCGGATCTTCGAAGTGCGCAAAAGCCGGAACCAAAGGCAAGGGCAGCGCCGTTTCCGCACGCACGCGCAACGGGAACGTCAACGTTTGATAAAAGCCGTCCGCGGCCGGCTTGAAACTCACGCGTGCGTGTACGAGCAAGCTATCGCCGCCGCGTTTGAGGCTCAAGCCTAGCTGCAAACGCGCCTGTGCTTCCTCCGGCAAGTGAAACTCATACGCGCCGGCGCTGCTCACCGTTTGCGGGTCATATAAAAATTTTTCTTCGCCTTCGTTTATTTCGAGTCGCACCTCCCAGTCGTTTGCAAACCCCGGAGCTTCCGCATCGGGCCGGGCCACGAATTGCAAATCGCCATTCCACAACGAGGGGATCGCGCCCGCGGCCGGGGCGAGAAGCTGCAATAACAAACGCACGGCCGGGCGGCCGTCGCACGCCGCGAGAAAAGCTTCGTCGCTCGGCGAGCTCGTGAGCAGTAGGCCTTTCGCGATATCGAAGTAGCTCGCCCAAGTTTGCAGCGCAAACTCTCTCTCCGTGTTTGGCGGAAGCGGCACCGGCCGGGGCGTGCGGTGTTGTATCGGAACGCTGCCCGATACCAGCGCCGAGCCGTTTTGCGGCGCGGAGAGATTGTCCTTTAAAAGGCTCTGCCGCAGTATTTGCGGACGCGCGGCGAGCATCACGCCGGCGCGCGCGCCCAACAGTAAATAACGCAAGGCTCCGGGCAGGATCGGCTGCCATCTTTGAATTTTGCAATTCAACTCTGCGCGAAACGCGGCAACCGGCGCCTGGCTGTCGCGCGTTTGGAAAAAGAATCTCGTGCGCAAAAACGGCAGCGCGGGATTGGGGAGCACGGGCAGCAAGCTTTTAATCGCACGGCCGCGGAATTTTTTCGGCAAAGACGCGGCGGGCAAACTCGAGTGCAACGCCGAGCGGAACTGCACGGCGTGTTGCGTTGCGATCCACCACAACGTCATCGCACTCTCTTGCGCGCAAACGCCCAGGCTGCCGATCACCGCGGCCTGCGCTTGCGTAAACTGCACGCTCGTGCGCAACGCGCTCAGGCCCCACGGCCATTTGCCGTTTGCAAGCGCGGCCGGCCTTTCGTTCAAATATAACGGTTGCACGCCGTGGGCTTGCGGCGGCGCAAGCTCGAAGGGCTTGAGGTTTTGCGGCATTTCGTTTCCGCCGAACGTGCCTTCGCGAAAGCGCAACGCTGCCACGGGCGAGCGCAATTGCAACACGCGCCGGCCGAGCCGGTTTGCGGCTTGCGGCTGCAGCGCGAGGCTGAATGAATACGTCGCCGTCACCACGGCTTCGAACGGCGCGGCGTTGACGTTGGAATTGATTTCGCGAAAGCGCAACACTGCCAGCGGCGATTCCGGGCTCAAGCGTTGTTGCGTTGCGGCGGACCAGGGCATGAGCAAGGTCACAAGCTCTTCGCGCGAGCGGCCTTGAGCTTCAGCCAATTGGCTCGCCACCGGCCGCAGTGCGCCGGATTTTTTTTCCAAGCACAACAACTCCGCGGAGAGCAACGCCAACTTTTGCGCTGCACTCTCGGTTTTAAATTCCAAACCGACGTATGGGCTGACGGCAAAACTCACCGGCACGGGATTCTCCCGCTCTTCGCTTTCGAGCGCGGCCGGCAACACCGTGGCCGCGGCATAGCGTTGCGGCACGCCCGTCAAGGCCGTCACCTCTTGCAGCAAGCCGCTCGTCAGAATGTGCAAGCCCACTATCGGCCAGCCATACGGCGGCTGATGATAGACGTCGAGATCGCTCACGGCTTGCCACGCCATCAAATTATTTTGCCGCCATTCCGGCCGATTGCCGCTCGGCGTTGCGGGCAAATCTGCAATTGCAATCGGCGCGGGCGGATATTCACGGCGGAAAACGTCGAAAGCGCGGCGCAATGCCAACGGCCGGCTCAGGCGCGCCGGCGATTCTATGAATGAAGCCAATACGCTTTGCAAGCGCTCGGGCAGCGGCTCGTTCAAGGGATTTTGCAAACGATACCAATTCTCTTCCAGCGTGAGAGGATCGAGGCGCGGCCACGTGCGCCCCATCAGCCAATCCATTCCCGACACGGAAATTTCAACACCAACGTTGTCTCCCCAACACGTGAGCGCCAGCGCGCGGCTCGGGAGCGCATCATTCGGCGCCGCCGCGCGACGAGCGTACATGTGCAAAATGGGATCGCGCTGCAAAACACTCAAGGCCTGCACGCCGGGCGCGGAAGGATCGAGGCCGTCATTGCTGCGCTCTTGCAAGCGCCCTAAAAACGGCATGGTGAGCAGCATCCAATCGGGTGCGTGCGGATCACTCGGGCTGTAATCCGCGGGAGTGCTCAGAATCGCATGCTGGCTGCCGTTCGGCAGAAATTGCAAAGTGGCCGCGGCATCGACTTGCAGCGGCGTGCGGCGAATCCAATGCGGCGCGCTCGCTTCAACGAGCAAGGTGTTGGCCGGCAATTTATCCAGCTCGGGATCGAAACCGGCTTTCTCCAATTCCGTGCGCAATTGCGCGCGCAGATAGCCGAAGTTGGCGTCACCGATCCAATTGGTGCCGGCCACGGGATCGAGCGTGCGCAGCGCTTCAAGGCGGTGCTCTGCTAGAAACTGTTTGAACGTTTGCGGCAAAATCAATCGCACTTCCTGCAAAGCGGTCCAGCGCCGGTCATGCTGCAGAGTCAGAGAAGAGAAAGCTTGATCGGGAATAATCTCAATGAGCTGATGCTCGGCCACGGCGAGAAATTGCCACGCTTCATTGTCCGCGAGCTGGAAGAGGATTGGGCCGGCGCTGAGGCGGAATTTTTCCGGCGGAATCTCGTGCTGATTGAAGAGTATGCGAATGGAGTGCCGCACGTGGTGCAACGCCGGCATTGCGCCCTCGACGCGCGCCGGCGGTAGTGTGAGGCGTTTCTGCGCTTCGTCAATGCCCAATGCTGCGGGCCACGAGAGCAGGTTTTTCACTTCGAGAAAGCCATTCAACAAAAAGTTTTCCCGCCATTGCGGGCTTTGCCATTGCGCGGTATAGCCGCAAACGAGATCCGCGGCGGAGGAACCGAAAACTTGCAGCCTCTCATCTTGCGCTTTCGCGCGCGCCTGCAAAAATTCTCCGGAGCGGCAGTGCAGCAGGGTTTCGAGGAAACCGGTTTGCAAAACGAAGCGGGGCAGTCCGGGTTGAAACGGCGCCAGCGTGAAAGTCAATGCCGCGAAGCCCGGCGCTTGTTGCGAGCCTAAATCGAGGCCGGGCAGCAGCTGCAATTGCGGCGCTTGCTCGAACCGTTTCCAAGTGAATTGCAGCGCATTCTCATCGGCGCTGAACTCAAAAAAGTCCGCTTCACGCGCGAGCACGAGGTCCTCAAACAAAGAAGCGGAGAGCATCTCGGCGCGATTTTCCAAGAGCTCAAAACGCGCTTCGCCCACAAACGCTCTGCGCGCCGATTGCCCCAACCGGATCGCGAGCTGCAGGCTCGCGTTGTGAGTATAATTGCCGCTTGCAAGATCGAGATTCAAATTCAAGCGCGTGGGCGCCAGCGGCTCGCTCGCCTCGAATTGCGAGAACAGCGCGTATTGTTGCACGTTCATAGGCTGCGGCGCAAACGCGAGCGGCGCTGCCGGGATCGACCATTCCGCGCCGAACAGAAAAAAGCGCAAGCGCACTTGCTCGACGAAAATTCTTTGCACCTCGGCGTCGAAGCGAATGCGTTGCCACGACAAGCACGGCGCCGCGCCGGTTTCATTGTTCTGCAAAGCGAGCGGCCACGTGCCCTCTTCCGTTTCCAGCGCAAGGGCTGCAAACGCGAGCTGATTCGTGCTCGCATCGTATTTGAAAGTCACGCGCACGGCGTTGCTGATTTCTTCGTGCTCGGCCGTGCCGGGCACGGGCAATTGCAAACGTCCGATGAGTTCAATCTGCTCGAGGCGGTCTTCGCCGCACACGGCCTTTTCCAAAGTCAAAGGATAAAAGTGCAGATTGAAGAGCGTGAGCGCATTTGCGGCGCTGCCGGCGAGGCGCCATTCATAGCCGGAAAGAAAGTTGCGTTCGCGTGCCATGGCCTCCGGATCATTGACGTCGAGATCGAGCTCCGCGCTGCGCGTTGAAACCGTGCGTGTGAACGTTCCGGCTTGCACAGGCAAATCGCGAAACCAAAACTGCCATTGCGTTTGCGCCGAGACCTGCAGCGTGAAGCTTTGCAACGAGGAGGTCAATTCATAGCCCGCGGCTTCTTCGTGCAAGCGCACCGGCGTTTGGACGAGGTTCGTGCCCATGCGCGCGGCGGCGCGCAGCAATCCGCGTTGATCGCGAAACCGGCCCTCCGCGTCGCGATGTGCGGACATGCTGCCCGCCATGACTTCGAAGGGATTCTCGTGCGTTTCGCCTTCCGCCAACGCGCGCAGTTTGCCGTTGCTCTCTTCCGCAAATTTGCCGGAGAGGCCCGCAAGCGCGCTTTCTTTTTCGAGCGCCATGGTTGCGTTGAACGACAGCCTGCCGGGATATTGCTGCAATTCCAAATTGGGTTGCACGGGCCAAAGCAACGGCTCGATGAGGTGTTCAACAACCGTCTCGTTCTCTGGTTTGGCAAAAACGTGGACCGCGTCCGCGCTCGCCAAACTCGCGCGCTCGGAAAGGCGCTGCCAATGCGCGCTGAAAGTTTCGCGCGTCAAAGGCTGTGCGGGTTGCGGCGGAGGCGTTGCCGGCAAGGGTGAAACTTCCTCGGCCTTGCGAGTTACTTTGGGCAATTGCGCGAGCGCGTTGAGCTCGTCGGTGTAAGGCAGATCGAAACGCAATTGCGCCGGCAGCAAATCTTCCGCGCCCGGCGCAAGCCCGGTGCGGCTCGGATCGATCGTAGGATCGAGAATCAGTCCGGGCAAAGAGAGCGCGGCAAGAGGAAGATCGTTTTTATCGCACCATTCGCGGCCGGGCTGCGCCGTGCCGAGCAACACCGGCCACGCTGCTGCGCCGTTGCTCGCCGGAGTGCCGAACCGCCAATCTTTGGGAAGAGCGAGAGCGGAAGCCGTGCCGTTCGTTACGGGCAATTCAAACGGCACGAGCTGGCGGCTCGCACTGGGATAGTTCGGCGGCGTCTGGCTTTGCGTGAGCGGCAGCGTTTGCACCATGGGCAGGCTCGCATGCCGCCGCCAAATCAGCGGCAAATGCGTTTTGAATAAATCTTTGGACAGCACGCGCGCCGCAATCATCTTGCGGAAAACTTCTTCATCCACGCCATAAAAAAATTCCCAGCCGCGCAAGTCCGCAGAGAGCAATTTTTGATTTTGCGGCGTAAGCGAAGTCCGCGGCGTAAGCGCAAGCTGCGCGATCGCGAATGTGACGAGGCCGGGAAAGAGGTCGGTCTCGGGCGCAATGGTTTTGAGCGCCGGGCTTTGCAATCCCGCAATCCAATCGTCGAAATTCGGCAAAGCATCTTGTATGGAAGGCTTGCCCGTGCTCAACCACAGAAAGCCGTTCAAGATCACTTCCGGCGCGAACAACTCCAGCGTGATGCGCGTGAGCGTAAAGCTGCCGCCGGCATTCGCGTGCAGTTCCCAGCGCCCAAGCACACGTTCCGCATCTGTGAGAGTAACGCTCCAGGGCTGCTCGTTGCCGTGAAACGCGAGCGTATCCGTTTGTTCGTTGCCGATGCTGACCGCGCCTTGCAACAAGGCCGGGGCCTCGGCGTTTTGCGCTGCGCTGTTCGCCAATTCCGCATCGAGATAAATTTGTTCGGTCAAATTCGGAACCGGCAATTGCGCCCAGCCGTCTTCGAGCGGCATGAACGCCCACAACAAACCCGGCGCGACCGGCGTGGCTTCAGCGCCCGCAGCCCATTGCGGCTCCGGCAAGGCTTGACGGTCGCGCAAGAAGCGCGGCGTTTCAACCGGATTGAACGCGACTTCCAAATCCGCGAGCGCGAGCGTTTCCTGCCATACGCTCGTGAGCTCGGCGAGGTAATTCAGTTTCTTGCTCGTTGCCGCAGCCGCGTCACCGGCGGTCAACGTGACTTCCAAAGTATTCCCGGCGCCGGGCATGAGCGCAACCTTCGGCACGATACGCGCAAGCGAGGTGGGAGGGTGCGTTTCGTCATATGGTTGTTGATCGCTCAAAATGAGATTGAATGCTCCCGGCTCGAATAGCAGCGGCAAAAGCTCCGGCTCTTCCTGCCACGGCGCAATTTGCCAATAGAGGCGCGGCACTTCCGTGAGGTCCGCGATCTCCAAAGTCGCCCAGCGCGGCGCCGGGTCATCGCGCAACAGCTCGGCATCGTTTTGCGGATTGCGCGGATTGAGGTATGCGCTCAAACGTTTCCAAGCGTTTTGTAAATGGCCGCGCTCGTGCGCGGTGAGGCGCTCGACTTCCACGGTGAGGCGATAACCGGGCGCGTGCTCTTCTTCGGAAGGAATGAAGGGGTCGGGCAGCAAGCGCGCCAACTGAAAGGAAGCAACAAAGGGTTCGGCTTCCCACGGCAATTGCGCTGCGCCGTAAAGCGACAAGCCGCTTGCATGCACGGAGATCGCGCCCGGCAGCCGGGCTGCGCCTTCGCGTTCGCCCGGATCGGCCGGCGATAACTCGAGCACGCGATACAAACGCGCGACGGTATCGTTTTGCGGCGTCAAGACCTCGAGATTAATATCTCCGGCGAGGCACGTCATTTCCGGCGCCGGACCGGGGGCTGTCTCCGGCCATGCCGCAGGCTCGGCTTGCAGCAAGAGCAACGACAGTTGCCCGGACCGCAAATACTCACGCCACTGCGCCAATGTAGGATCGGAGGGAATGTCGAAGCTGCCGGCGCGTTCCCACGTATAGACCGGGCCGTGGCCCGCAGCGGGTTGCACGCGCACGGTCTTGACACAACAGAGCACGAGCATAGTGCCGGGTAATAGAAAAAAATTTTCATCCCCCACAAGCCGGCGCGGCGTGAGATCGAGAAACAGGCTGCGGAAGGTCCAGTTCTTTTGCGGATCGACCACCTGCAAAGTTTCGATTTCCGCGGACCAAAACGGGCCTTTGATATTCAGGTGCGGCACGCCGGGAATATTCGTGCTCCGCGTGGCGGCGGCCGTTGCACGCGCTCCACTCGTTGCACGCGTTCCGCCCGTTGCACGTGTTCTGCCCGTTGCACGCGTTTCACTCGTTGCACGCGTTCTTTGTGCTGAAACTTTTTTGCCTCGCTGCGTGGGTTTGGCCATGACCGTGCTCCTAGTGCGTTTTGATCTTCAGAGCGTACTTGAAAAGTAGAGCACCTCGGCTATCCCCCCTTTGAGGGGTTAGGGGGTGTTTTTGACGGCGGCGATGCTATTCAAATTCCCAATTTCGCCGAAGAAAAACTTTGGCAGGATAATTTATCGGCAGAATTATTTCAAATCATTCTGCCGGTGAGCGGCTGCATTGCGCTGGGCGTAGCGCTGCCGCGGCGCGCGCGCACGCGCAACTCGCGGCCGCGCAGGCCCTTGTTCACAGCCGCAGAATAGAGGCGCTGCACGGCGCGTTGATCGGGCAACAGCTCGAATTGCGCTTGCAGCAATTGCCCTTCGTGCCGCGTCATCAAACCGTGAAAACGCGCGAGCGCTTTGCCGAGCAGCAGCTTGCTGCGCAAAATTTCCGGCAACGCTTGCGCTTGCGGACGCACCGGCAGCGTGAACGCCACGGTGATTTGTTGATTCTGCAAAGCGGCAACGATATTTTGCAACGCTTGCGCAAACGGCGCATCGCCGGGAAGATTCTCCAGCGCGTGCAGAGTTCTCGCGTGTGAAATTCTGCCGCGCCAAACCATTTCCGTGTTCGTAATCGTGAGCTGTGCTTGCAATGCTTCGGGCACGTCTGCCGGGCGCGGCCGGCGAGGCACAAAAGCCATCGGCACTTTGACCACGCAGCTTTGGCCCGCATCTGCGGTGATCGCACTCAAAAGATTATCGCGCGCGGCAATGAAATCCTCGTCGCCCGCGAGCGCATTGAGCGCCTCGAGCTGCTCCGCAGTGGGCCCGGGATTGAGCCACGCCAGCTCTTCGTCGTCGATCTGCAAACGGTTTTGCAAGCTCGCCGGCAATTCTTCCGGCAAAGGCCGCGGCGGGGTGAGCGTTTCCGTGAAGGTTGCGCTTTCCAAATTCGCGGCCAGCGTTGCCGCCGCGGCTGCGAATGCCGGCAACGGCTGCGACCATTGCTGCAATGCTTCTTCTTGTTGCGCGAACAACAAGCCCTGCCAACGGAGCTCCGTATAATTCGCTCCGGCTGCGTCGGTGGAAAATTGCAATGGCTCGCGTAACGTTTCCGGAACTTGATCCAACCCGCGCAGCGCACTCTCTTGCGAGAGCGTTTCCTCTTCCGCCTCTATTGCAGCAGAGATCAAGCGTTGCAAAGCGGAGGTGAAGGCCTCGTCGCCGGGCAATGCCGACAACGCTGCGCTCTCCTCTGCGGACATTCTTCCTTCCCACGCCAACGCGCAATTTGCCGCCTCCGGAAAATCGATAAGGCCGGCAAGCTCTGGCGGCAACTCGGACAATGCTTGCGAAACCGCAACCGTGCTGTACCAATCTTGATATAACTCTTCGAGCACTTGCTGATCCTGCAAATCCGCGTGCAAGCGCCGCAGCGAGGCCTTATCCGGCTCCGCTTCGAAAAGGCCCGTGAGCGTTTGCAGTTCCGCTTCGGTGAGCAAACTTTTGCAACGCAGCAGCCGGCATCCCACGAGCAATTGCGTTTGCAACAGGCTAGGCAGGCCGTTCGGCAAGGGCCGTCGCGGCGTCCAAAAATTTGCGAAGAAATCTTGGAGGGGAATCTGTTCGAGCAGCTGCGCGAACGCGGCAATGAAAGGATCGCCGCTTTGCAAACACGATTGCCCCCGGCTGATGATATGCTCCACGCGCAACGCGAGATTGTGCGCGCCGATCCAACGCAACGGCCCGACACGATCCTCCGGCGGCAACTCCAAGCCGGGCAGCGCGTGTTTGATCGCGGCTTCGACTTCCGCTTTTTTCACGCGCGGCCAGGCGAAGCTGATGATTGCCGTGAAAACTTTTCCGGGATAAAACGCGCGCACCTGATTGATCAAAACCGGGACGCCGTTGCGAAACGCGCCGTCAAATGCGGGGTTGCGCGCGAGGTTGTTCAGCGCATTTTCTTCCGCCACGGTCATCGGCCCGGTCCATTTCAGAGTGCGCCCCGTCGTCGTGACTTCGATTTCAAACGTGCCCGGCAAATTCGTGGTGGGATGTCCCGTGCCCGGCGCAATCTGATGCATGAAAAGATGGCCGCGCACTTGCACAATGAGGCTATCAATGCCGTTGTGAAAATCCGCATCGCCCGATAAGCCGCGCAAAGCCGTCGCCTCCGCGCTCGTCATCTCACCGGTCCAACGCAATTCCCAATCAACCAGATGATGAATGATGATGCCCAACGTGCCGGGCAACGCCGAATCCGGGCGAGGGCGCGGCGGCACCGGATATGGCGCTTCAAAAGCGTGCGTGCGGATCGCCGCGAGCAAACGCGGCGCGGCGTTTTGATAAACCGTCGAATCCGTGCGATACTGCAAGAGCGCGCTGTTTTGCCCGGGCGAGAGCACGCCGCGCCAATTGAGTCCGTGCGCTTCGAAACGCAATTGGCTGCGCAACTCGTGCGGTAAATTCCGGCCAATGGGCGCAGCGGTTGCGAATTGGAAAACGGTTTGATCCGCGTTCGGATTCGCGTCCGCCAAGCCGCGCAGCGCGTCTGCAAATTCCACGTCAGCCGCGTGCAACGCCGCGAGCGTGAGCAGAGCCGTGCGTTGTTGCGGGTTCATTGCGCCGCTCCACGCCAGCGTGAAAATCATCGGCTCAGGATCATCGAGCTTTGCGGCCAGCGCTGCGGGCACTGCGCTCAAATCCGGCGGCGAGGAAACCGCGCGCGCCGCATACCACGTTTGCAAAAATTCCTCGGCCTGCGCGCGGCCGAGATTCAATCTTTGCCGCAGCTCTTTCAACTCATCGATGGAATCGAGCAGCATGTGATTGCGGTCGGCGCGCGTGAATACGCTCACGACCGAAAGCAGCTTGTCTTTGAACGCGATCTTGTGGCGCGTGGGCAGGGCGATGTTCTGCTTGTCATACGCGCGGCCCAAGCCCGCTTCGCTGATTTGCTGCAACGTGAAGAGCAGCGCGTAATCTGCTTGCGGCAGGCTCGCCGCCGGCGGATCGAGGCTTTTCAATTCCGCCAGAAAACGCTTGCCGAGCTGGCGCAGCGCATAGCGGCCGAGGTTTTGATCGAAATAAAACTCGGCTTGCACTTCGAGGTTGCCGCTGAAAAATTCCACGATTTGATACACGACTTCGGGATCGGGCAGGCCGGCGAGTTTGCGTTTCGGCTCCGGCGCTGCTTTGGGATCGGGCTCCTCGCTACGCCATTGCTGCTGCGCTTTTTCCGGCAAGCAATCCCAAAAGCGCGCGAGCGGAATTTCCATTTGCCGCGTGCGCAACGGAATGGCCTCAGCAGCGCCGTTCGCAAACGGCGCTTGCGGCGTCCACGTCACCAGCAAGCCTTCCGCGTTCGCCGCGGGCAAAGGCGAGCGGTATTCGAAATCGCGCTGAAAAACTTCGTTGATCGCCGAAACGTTGCTCGCGGTTTGCGCGATCAACGCGAGGCGGTGCTCGTAATAGAACGGCAGCGCTTCCCATTGCAACACCAGCGCGCTCTGTTGAAACGCCGGCATACGCTCCGGCAAATCCAAGCTGCGGCTCGTGGTTTCGTCCAGCGCAACGCCGGGCGTGAAGCGAATGTGATCGGGCTGCGCCGGGTATGCGTCCGGAATTTCCGGAAATCGGTTTTCGATAAAATTGATTTCCAGGCGATGGCCCGCGTACGTTGCAATCAGCTCCGCCACTTCCTCGTTGTACTTCGCTCCGAGAATTTGCGCGAGCCGCGTTTTGAAGGCCTCTCGCCCGCGCACGATTTCATCTTTCATGCTGTGCAGCGCGTGCCACACTGCAGCCGTCACTTGCGTTTCCAATTCCGTCAAAACTTGCGCGGTGACGATGTACTGCGCAACGGCACTTTCCAGCTGCGGAATCCATTGCGGAAGCGCGAAACGCCGCAGCAGCGTGAAAGCAATTTGGCGATATGCCAGCTGCCGCACCAGCGTTTGATTGCGCTCGATCAACGCCTGCTCGGGATGTTGCGCGACGATGACTTCCCACGTGGCCCCGGGGCTGGGCGGTTTCGCGGGCGTGCTCGCTTCATCCAAACGGCGCGAGCCGAGCACGAGCGGCATGCTCACGGGATGCGTGCGCTCCAGCACCACGTCCAAGCCTCCGGCCTCGGGATCGGGCACGGCCTCTTCGAGCTTTTCGAGCGCGCCGTTGGGAAAGAGCAGCGGCGATTGCCGGAAGCTTTGCCAGAGCAAATCATAGCGGCCGTACGGGCGAATGTAGTAGCGGTAATTGTGCGCCCAACGGTCTTCGAGCAAATGGAAATACGTCAAGCGGCTGCTCGCATCGGGCGCCACGGAGGCGGGCGAGCCGGCGCGCGGATATGCCGTGACCAGCCACGGCCCGGCTTGCGCTGCGCCGATTTTCGTGACGGGATCGCTTTGCACTTCGCCGTTGGCCTCGAAGAAGCGCTGCGACCACGCGAGAAAATCGGGCAGCAGCGTTTCGATCTCGTTGGCAGCAACCGGCACTTTGATTTTCGTTTCTTCCGAAGTATCCGGCGCCGTGCTGTTGAGCGATTCAACATAGTTTTGAAAGCGCCGCCATTGCCGGCCCGCTTCCGCGTTCGCGTCGGCAAATTTTACGGCGAGCGTGACCGGCGGCGTAAACACGCTGGAAAATTCATCCGTCACCGGAAACGGCAAGACGAGCGAGAAGCGAAAATCCGCCAAGCTCTGATCTTCCGGTGCGAGCGCAGCGCGAATGGTTTCGCGCTGCTGTGCGCTCAAACTCAGTAAAGAAATTTTGGGAACGAGGTGCGGCTCGGGCGCGGCAATGAAATTGAAAAACTCTTGCAGCGCAGCAACGTCCACCGGGGGCTTGTTCAACGCGAAGCCGATCACCGGCAGCTCTTCGCCGCGCAGCAACAAACTCGTATAGCCGTCGAACGCCAAACGCACCGCGGTCTTCGCCACCAATGCTTCGCCGGGCGCGGCTTGCAATTGCAAATGCCCGGCGGCCGTATCGGTTTGATTGATGAGCATGCACTGCTTGCCGGCTTGCACTTTCACCACGGCATTCAAGCGCGCGCTGCCTGGGCCGAAGATGACGAGGCTTCCGTATTTCAACGTCTGTTTGAGGCGCGGCCGCAAGCTCAATTGCACGAGCGCGAGCAAGTCTCCGGCCTCGAGTTGTCCCGGTTGCAAGCGCGTGCTGCGCCCGGGTTGAATCAACAGCTCGACGTGCAGAAAATCATAAAAAGCTTTCCACGCCGCGTCGTTGCGGTGCGCTTCCAAAACCTCGTGCACGGCGCGCAACATATCCTCGCCGGAAATAATCGCGCCGGTGTTCTCCTCCCGCAAAGTGAGAGCAACGCTCAAGCCCAAACGCTGCAACACGCCCCAGCCGTAGGGATCGGCCGCCTGCGCCGTGCTTTGCATGAGCTCCGCGAGCGTGCCGGGCTGCAGCGGCGGCGTGATTTGAATATCGAGATCATAAGTCGGCAACAGCTGCCCGTTGCTGCGTTTCTTCTCTTCGGGATTTTCATTCAACGTGTCCACGAGCGCTTGCAAGAACGGATGGCGCTCGCTCGCGCGCAAGCCGTTCGCCGGGTCCGTGAGATTTTCCCACGCGGGCCATTCCAAAATGGATTCGCGCCACGAATACCACGGCCGAAGCGGAATCTCCGAGCCGGGAGGCCGTTTCTCGATCGCGCGGCGGCGCAAGATCGCGCCGGGATACCACGCTTCCCATTGATTGACCGCCAACGTATCCGCCGGGACGTGCAACAAGTCGCTCGCCGGCAGCATTTGCGCCTCTTGAATCTCGCGCAAGGCTTGGGCGAGTTTGCCGCGCTCGTTGAACGTGTCATCGGTGTGCGCGTCGCTATCCAGTTCGAGCAGATGATATCCCGCGTTCAAATCGAGCGGATAATCCGCGGCCCGGCTCGGGCCTTGATTCCAGCGGAAGCGGATCGCGCGAATGCCGGCCGGGTGCGTCGCAAAGCCGATTTCGTGCAATGCGCCGGTGAAGCGCGGCGTGTGCTCCTGCACGTTTTGCAGAATCGTTTCTTCAAACTCGTCGCGCAGCGCTGCGCCCGCGCGCGTTTCCAATTCGACAAAAAATTCTTCTTGTGAAAATAAACTGCCGCGCGCGAGGTTTTCCTGGCGCATGTCCGTGAGCGCGGCGAAGACTGCCGCGGGCACGCGCGCTTGCAAGTTTTGCAGCGCGGCTTCGGTGATTTCGAGCAGGAGCACGGGCATGGGAAAATACGCCGTGCCCGCGGTCGCGCTCAAATCTTCCGGCGGCAACAACGGAAAATGTATCGGGTGCGCGAGCCATTCCAGCTCTGCCGGGCGGCGCTCTTCCCGCCGCTCCTCCGAGCCGGTTTGCGCGCGCAACAGCAATTGCACCGGCGCCAGCGCGGAAGGCACGCCGTTCGCAGAAATCGTTTGGAAGAATACTTGCCAAGATTCAGGAATCCATGCCGCATCGCCGGGCGGCAAAATGCCTTTTGCTTGCAGCGCGGCGATTGCAATTTCAGCCGTGCGCGCGCTCGGCTGGCCCGCAACCGCGAGCGTGATTTTGATGTCCGTCGGCAAAGGCCGCGCGTTGCTCACGGGCGCGGCTTTCACTTCAGGCTCATTGACCGTGCTATCCAAACCAAAACTGCCGATGGGCAGCGTGGCGCGCTTGCGGAAGACGAGCACGTAGTCCGCAATGGCGACATTCGGGCCGTTGCGCAACGGCGCTGGATCTTGCCAAGCGACGTGGACCTGCTGCGGCACGAACACGCGCGGCGACCCGGGAGGAGTGGCGTTGGCCGGGGATAAAATGTTTTCCTCGAGCAGATAGGTCACGATCAACTCGGCGTTCGCCGGCACTTGCGGCGGTTCGTTGGGATAGCGCGTCGCGACGAGGGTCAGAGGCCGCGCCGCATGGCCCGCAAAATCCACGGGCGTGATCGTGTACAAATAGCTGCGGCCGGTTGCAGGAAGCGCGGCAATATCTTCCACGCTTTCCTGCGTGAAGTGATCGGCCACTTGAAAACGCGGCCGCAAGCGTTTCAGCACGCTTTGCTCCGCCGCAAACGCGGCTTGCAAAATGTTCGCGCGATGTTGGGTGAACTCTGCCGCGCTCAACAGTTTGCGCACGGCTTCAATAAATTTTTCGTAGCCGGAAAAATTTCCCTCCGCCAGCAGCGGCCTGAGCTTCTCAACCGGCACACCGAGGCCGCCCAGCGTTTGCAACACGCTCTCCGTGATCTCGAAGTGCGTTTCGCGGTGCAACGCTTCCGCGCTCTTCACCGTGAACACGGCTTCGCGTTCGTTGCCTTCGAGATTGCGGCGGCGCACGTGATAGTGCATGAGATGGTGCTCGGGATCGGCTTGGCTGGCCGTGCCCGCGGTGAGCGGCGGACGCTCCCATGCCAGCTCCCACGTAATCGCGATGGTATTGGCGTCCGCATAGTGTCGCACTTTTTGGAACTGCGGCGGGTTCGAGGAAAAATCCGCGTCCGCAACATTGAACACGCGCACGGGCATCGCCTCGTTCGCCGGCGCCGTGCTGTCAATGCCCAAACGCTGGCGAATCGTAGGCGCTTCCACTTCGTCTCCCGAGGTTTGCAGCCAGCTCGGCACGTCCGCGCCGCGATAGCGAAACACCAAACCCATTTGAAACGGAATGGAGGCCCGCACCTCCGGTTTGGCCGCGTCCTCGGCTTCGGCATACTCCCGCGTGTCCGCGATCAAATCGTGCAGCACCATGCCGCGCAGCTCTTGCGCCTGTTGCTCGGTTTGCGTCTCTTGCAATGCTTCGTTGTCTTCCGGCAATTGGCCGTAGGCATTATATATCGTGGTCGTATTCTTGAAGGCTTCGTCGAGCACGCGCTCGTATTCGAGATTGGGATCTTTTTTGAAGAACGGCGAGCCGTTGAATTGTTCGATCGCGCCGCGCACCGCGGCCTCGAACGCGGCGTCCGTGGGATTTTGCACGCGCTCGTCGATCACCTCGTCTTCCGGCGGCAGCAAGTCCGGGTCCCCGATCGGCGTGGCAATGGGATTGTCGGGATCGCTGTCGTCAATCTCTTGCTTGAAAGCATTGCGGAGGTATTTCGCCAAATCGAAGCTTTCCTCCGGCAACGCTGCGGTGGTTCCGTTGCCGTCGGACTTCAAGCCTTGCGCCACGGCGAAATCCGCTTTCCAATTCACTCTCCAGCCAATATCGAGGTGTGCGCCTGCGGGGAGAGGCTGTGCAATCCAATCTTCGGCGAAAGGCTCAAAGTGCTGCAGTTCGAAATCATTGCGAACGCCGGCGCCCGGCACGCTCAAGATGAAATCGTGCTCAATGAGCACGGTTTCGAAGACGTTGAAAGTGTCGGCATCGTCCACGCGGTCCTTGTGAATCTCGAACGCGCGTTTTTGCGTTTGATCGGTCACGCGCCACAAGGCGCTTGCGACGAGTACCTGCAGCGTCACGTCCGCAGAGAGCGTGATATTGTGAGCGGCAAACGCGTTGCGCAAAGCTTCCGTGAAAACGCCCGTGTTCAAATCCGCGCCGAGCAAAGGCGACAGCGTGAACCGAAACTCTTCCCGTGGAGGTACGGGCAGGAATCCCGGCTCTTGCGCGCCGTCTTCACGTTCGCCTTGGGGCAGGAGCGCGAAATAGCTCCACGCCTCTTGCGAACGGTTGCGCACGACAAAAATATTGTAGCCGGGCATATTGAAACCCGGGCTCGCGGTCACTGCCGCAAAAGCCGTTGCGCGCATCGCCATCGTGCGCGCGAGCCGGGCTTCGCGCTGCACTGCCAAAGCTTGCACGCCGCGCGCTTGCAATGCCGGCCGCGGCGTTTGCCGCCCGACGCCCGGCACGCCCTCCACTTCCGTGGCCTCCAAGCCAATGTTGAGATATTTTTGCGTGCGATTGAACGCGCCGGCCACCGCGCTTTCATTGACTCCGATCTTAATGCTGAGGTGCAGCTTCCTGCCCATCACTTTGAGGAACACCGTGCCCGTGCCGCGCACGCCGAAAGAACTCACGCCGAGCAAACCCACTTCGAGGCCCGCGGTGAAGCCGATGGTGAAGCTGAATTTGAATTTCAGCTTGATGGTTTTGAAGATGAGCTTGATCTTGATCCAAAACAGAATGGTGAAATGAATCAGGACTTCCAAGCCGATGGCGCCGTACAACGCGGAGCCGCGGGCCAGGTTGGAAAAATTCAACACCAAAATATAACGCGCGCCGAAGGCCACGTTCGCCTTGGCGATGAGCCGCACGCCGACAATGCTGAAATCAAAGCCCGCGTCGATCTCCATGCGGGCGCGCGCGAGATAGCTGATGCCCTGCACCAGCTCCCGCTTCGACACGCGAAAGATGAAGCCGCCGCGAAATTCCGCGGTGAGCGGCCCGATCTTCTCGCGCCAGCGCAGCATGTTGGGCCAGCCCAATTCCAAATGGAAAAGGCCCGGCTCCACCAAGAGCGTAGCCGAAAACTGGCTGCGCGAGACCGCCCCTTGCACAAATTCCGGCAAGCGCGGGTGCAAGCCCAATCTGCCGTTGGGATTCGAAACCACGCGCGCGAGGAATCTTTTCTTGCGCGGCGAGAGCAGAATGTAGCCGGTGATGAGCGGGCGGTTGCGCACGCCGTCGTTGTCGATCACGAAGTCGTGATAGTTCACGAAGAACCAGCCGCGCGCCGCCATGAAGAACGTGAGGTCGCTGCGAAACGCGATCACCGCATCGAAGAGAAAGAGGCAGGCCAGCTCTTTTTCCGCCGCGGGCATCCATTTCAGCGCCGAGGGCGAAGCCGTGCTCTGCGAAATCATCGCGCGCAATACGATGGTCCAGCGCGGATCTTGGCGCGCGCTTTCGATATCGATGGCCCAACGGTCGCGCTTGGAAAGCTCGCCTTGCGTGCGCGAAAGCTTGTCCAATTCGCGCAGCAGCGTTTTGGTGTCGTTCGCCACGTCCGCGGCTTTGATGCTCGCGATGGTGTAGCGATAGCCGAACCCGAGTCCGACTTCGCGCAGATAAATGAGGCCGGGATAAATTTGAAAACTGACCTGCCGCACTTCGAGATAAATGAACCACGCGCGCAGCCAGGGCGAGCTCTCGCTTTCGCGCACGCGCAGAAACGCCATGCTCGCCGCAATCGCCGGCAGGCCTTGCAATTGAATCAGCGCCGAGCCGAAGAAGCCCTTCTCGGTCAGCTCGTCGATATATTCCACCGTGCCGTTGAGCTTGAACGCCGCGCCCACACTGAGATTCACTTCGAGTTGTTTGAAATACAGCCGAGGCACAAAGCTCCCGCGCTTGGGCACGCCGATGAACAGGTTGTGGAAATCGATGCGCGCCGAGATTTGATCGCCCGCGCCTTGCGCAAATTTGATTTGGCCGGAAAGCTCCATGGCCGCGTCGCCTTTGAATACCTCGGCCTGCGGAATAAAGCCGATGGCGCGCAGCTCCATCTCGAAGCAGCCGAGAAAGCTGAACGAAACTTTCTTGGGCAGCTCGATGAGAAATTTGACGTGCTTGGCGAGCACGCTGGCATCGCCGGTGAGCGGGCATTCGACCAGCGCGATGGTGATGTTCGGCAGAAGCGCGAGCGGGCCTTGCACGTCGTCGCCCGAAGCGAGCACGAACTTCGCGCTGCCCGTGAGCGTGAAGTACAAATGAAATTTTCCGGCATACACGAACTTGAGGCCGATGGCGTCGATTTGAAATTGGAAGCGCGTGTTTTTGGCTTCGAGCAGCTTCGTGCCTTTCAGCTCCGCGCCGCCGGCGATCAAAGTGAGATTGCCGTCGCGCTGGCCGAACTGCAACGCAATGCGCGCCGTGGCCTCGCCCACCAGCGCCGGCGGCAACGGGCCCTCGCCCGCCAGCGTAAATTCGTTGATGCGGTTTTCTTTGATGTCGAACTCGCCCTCGAACGTGAACTTGGTGTCGATGCCGTTCAAGCTCGCCGGCCGGTTGGTCACGTTCGCAATGAGACTCACGCCTTTGGGCGAGAGCACGAAATCGCGCACGGAAAACAGAATCGGCTCTTTGGTGATCTTGCCGAACTCCAGCTCGATCACCGCGCCCGGCGCTTGTTGAATTTGATAGTTGTAATTTTTCGTGGCGAGCGTGAGGTAATGAAACTTGCCCTGGTTCGGCCCGGCCTCGGTAATCTCCCGGCCTTTGAAACGCCAGGCCAAGCCCAAGTGCTCGGTCGCGTTTTCGGGAAGCTGCGCTTTTTCCGAAATAAGCTCGAGGCCTTTGTCGTGATCGATCTTGAGGCCAAAGGTTTCCCAATTGAATTTGATGAGCACTTCAGTTTGCAAGTGCAAAGACCCGAAATTGACCGTGATGCCGAGCGGGCACGAGATGAAAGTTTGCTCGAAGTCGACGCCGATCTCGCTGAGCTTCTTGTGCAGCGTGATGAACTGGCTCGTGTCGCCGCCGTCTTTTTGTTTTAAGAAAGGCAGAGTGAAGGGCAGCCCTTCTTCCGCGTTGACGTCGAGATCGATTTTCCACGCGCTGCTTTTGAGCGAGGTTAATTCAAACGGGGAGGGATTGCACAACGTGGTGAGATCGTTGAAGTCCAGCGCGGGCAAGGGCGCTTCGAGTTGCCGAAAAAATTTCGGGAGCTTGGCTTCATCCGTTTTAAGCTGCATCAACACGAGGCTCAAGCCTTCAGCCGGGCCGCCCTCAGCAACGGTTTTCACCGTGGCCGTAATTTTTAACAACGGCGGCTGCTCCGGCTCGCGCTCGTCATCGTTTTGCAGCTCGCGATCTTCATCGCGCTCCCAAGCAAAATTGCTCTCCGCAATCAACTCGCTGCCCGGCGCGAGCGTGAGCACGAAAGAGAGCGTGCGCAAACTTTCCGCGCCCGGCCCAAAGATCAAACTCACGCGCGCATTGTTCGGCGTGGTGATTTTCAAACCGGGCAACGCAAACGCACGGCCCTCGCCTGCGATTTGCCAATCGAGCCGGATTTCATCGTCTGCGCCAAAGAGCACGCGCAGCACAAGCTCGCTCTCCACCGGCGCGCTTTGATCGAGAAAATCCGCGGCCACTTGTTTGAGCAGGCGATTGAGATTCGGCTCGCTCCATTTGAACGCCAAACATTTTTGCTCGCCGCCAAGCTCGAACACCACCTCCGCGGCGTCGAGAATGACGCCGGTTTCGCCGATCATCACGGGATCGATCAAACGCGCGCGCAGTTCGCTCTCAAAGTTGAGCTTGCCCGCGGTATCCACGCTCACGGCCACGTCGCCGAGTGTGACTTGCACGAACGCGCGGCTCTCGTCTTTTTCATAACGCACCGTGCCGTTGGCTTCGGTGATTTTGCGCATGGGCTGCACCAGCTCGCTGCTGAAACGCGCGGCGAGGCCCACCGTGAACGCAAGAGAGACGCCGTCATCATTGAGCGTAACCACGGCCTCAAACCCGCCGGGATTGATGATGAGGCTCGCGCCTTTGAAGCCGGGGAGATTGACGACGATGTCGCTCAAAGCTTTGAGCTTGAGCGTGAGCGTGCGCTTGCCCATGTCGAGTTTCACCGCTTCGCGAATCTCTTGTGGAATCGGCGGAATGGGAGGCGGGGGAATTTCCGTGCCGTCGTCAAAGAAGGCCAATTCCGCGAACGCCTCTTCTTCCGTTAATGGCGGCAACAAATCAAGCGGGTCATCGGGAATGGCCGGCGGCGTGACGAGCAGATCGATTTGCGTCAAGCCGATCTTCTCAAAAATTTCTTCGAGCGCCGTTGCCAGTTCGGGAAATTCCGGCGGCACGGGCACGAACGCGCGCAGGCTTGCGGAGAAACGGTCGGGCATGGGATTCCTCGTTCTATTTCAAATCTGAACGTTGCAGTTGCGCAATCCGCGCGAAGTATCCGGGTCTTCGCCGGGATGAAGCTCGAATAGATGCAGTCGGATAAAATTGTGCGTCGAGTCCGCTGCGCCGCCAGTGCCGGCAAGGCCAAAAGGCTGACCGGGGCCATCAGTGGAGTTCTCGTCGGGGCGGCCTTTTGCTCCGGCCTGACGCGCTTCTTTAGTCGATATTCGAATCTCGTTCAAACCTTCGCCGGTTTGTGCAATCGGGAGGAAATCCGGCTGTGTATGCACCTCGGTGACGATGACGATGTGGCCGCTATGCCCAGCGGCGCGGCCGCCTGCGAGTATCAAGCATCGACCTTCTTCCCACATCGCGCGATTAAGGCTCGCTTGGCGCTGCTCCGGAGCAATGGCGCGCACCCAGGCTTCGATTTTCCAGCCCCACGGTGTTGCTGTTCCTGCAATCGTCCCGCGCAAAGCATCGCGATCGTTTTGTTGCGTCAGGTTATGCACCTTATTCGCGTACTGCCCCGCGCTAGCATAATGCCAGCGATTGGCGAGAACAGGATGGATTACAGCGCGAAAGCCGGCGCGCAAACAAACGTCGCACACGAAGAGATTGCATTTGAATGATCCCGTATAATTGCCGTCGTTGAAGCTTCGGGTTTCGCGCGCGTGATCGTTGAAGAAGCGGTCTGTTCCCAAGCTTTGACTCGGCTTCCATTTTGACGGATGCTCGGCCTCTTCCAATTCCGCTTCCCAAACCACGCGCTGCCACGTGCGCAGCGGCGGGCGCAACAACATGCGTCGTGTGCCTGGTTCGAGCGCTAATTGTATGGAATCCGTGCGCGCGAAGTGCTCCATGCTCTGCAAGAGAGGATGTGCGCGCGCTTCGTTCGATTCGTCGCCGAAAACCAAAGCGAGCAGTTCGCGCGGGTGCATGGGATGAGGCGCGGCCACAGAATGGCCGCGATAGCGCGCATGAAAACGCACCGTTTTTTTGGTTGCATCATTCGTGTCCGTTGCCGCAGCACCGAGCACCGCGCCGGCATCAACATTAAAAAAGACCTCGTTATTGCCTGCAAAGAAGCTATCGATGAAGCTGGAAGTATCCGTTAAAAGCACTTCGGGCGGAAAAGAAAGACCAAAGAATGGAATGCTGGGAAGCAATTGCTGGAGCAAATTTTCTAGAACGTCGCGATCCACGTTTTCATAAATAAGCTCATGCGGCCAGCACCCGGCTTCAACCCAACGCCGCCACCACGGCGCACGTGTTTCATCGATGGCCAAAAAACTCGGCATTTCTAAAATCAAGCGATCACCCATCTCCGCATCCGCAGGCTTGAAAAACAGCTTGCCGGGCGCGAGGGCGTGGAATCGAATCGCGGGATCAGGCAGGTTTTCTTCATCACTGAAGCCGCTAGGAAGAGGCGAAATCCGAACTTGAAACACGGGATCGTTGGGATCGTTTACGACATCCGAAGTTTCGAACTGGCCCGGCATAACGTTGCGCGTTGTGGTTCTACCGGGCGGAATGCTTGCAAGCGGAAGATAGAACCGGCGCTCATGGGGAAGCACGGAATCGCTCAACGCATCGACTAAATTCCAAGGCATGTAGGCTCCTTGTGATTTTGCAATCGTCGTTGCAACAAAGCCGGAAAAAGGAATTGCACACCGGAAAATCAAAACCCACGCGCTACGGTTTTCAATAAAACCGCGCGCGTAAGCGCAGCGTATGGCATCGAGAAGGTGATTGAGACGGGGCGAAGAGATTGGATGAAGCGAGCCTAAAGGTTGGCGCACCCGATCCTAGACGATGATGAATCCAGCAATGCGCTAGATCGAGGGGAACAACAATCAACCGCTTTCGAGAACGACAACCATGGACGGGCCTCCTAAGGTTGTGACGCTGACAAACGGAGCAAAACAAAGTGACGGCAAAATAAACTTCGCGCGTCGAAAATCAAGTAAAATTTTATTTTGAGTGTAATACTCAGTTACGTGTGAAGTAGCGCAGGCATCCTGCCTGCAGACAAGAGGTCTGCGCTACGTTGTCCTCCAAATCTGAGGGATTACTTTTGAGTAGTCGCAACCGCGCTCCCTTCCGTCGGTCTTCGCTCACGCTCAAGCCGATAAGCGCATTCGCAGCGCAAACGGATCCTCGTTGGACGCTGCGCCGCGCAGGCGCGCGCTGAGGGCGGCAAAGAGATGCTTTTGAATGCGATAAATTTCAACGTGCTGCGCGAAGGGTTTTCGGCGCCGGCTTTCCTGCAGCACGACGAAATCATCGGCAAGCTCTTGCAGCGAAATTTTTTCTCCGCTTTCTTTTTTCCAAACCCAGGCAGCGTGCAACGCGGCGCCGAGGGCCGCGCCCTCGCCTTCGACTGGAATCGTTTCGGCTTCAAAAATATCCGCAATGGTTTGACACCACGCCTCGGATTTTGCGAGCCCGCCGGTGAGCCGGATTTCCTTTACCTCGACCGGCATGCGGCGAAAGCCGTCATACAAATTCAACAAATGTCCTTCCAGCACGGCGCGGCAAAGATTTTCTTTCGTGAAATCGTCCAATCCAAAACCGAAATAGACCGGCGCGGCGAGAGGAACATCCGGCGTTCTTTCGCCGAGGTACCAGGGCACGAGCACGCGGCCCTCGTTGCCGGCTTTGGTCTTCTTTATCATTTCATTGAACTCGACGTGGCTCATCTGATACTGCGCGAGCAGCGCATCGTAGCCATTGGCCAAATTTGACACGCAGAGCAAAGGCAAATAATGGCCGGTGCTATCGCAAAACGCGGCGATCTCGCCGGTCGGATCGACAAAGGGCCGGTTCATAAAGCAGTACGCCGTGCCGCTGGTGCCGAGGCTGATCGTGACGAGGCCTTCGCGCACGTTGCCGGTGCCGACTGCGCCGTACATGTTGTCGCCGCTGCCCGCATCGACTTTACAAGTTAGCGAGAACCCGAAGCGCGCGGCTAAATCCGAAGAGAGGTTGCCGATCGTCGCGTCCGAAGGTTTCACCGCCGGAAGTTTTTGACGGAAGTCCGGAGCGATGGCCTCCAGCACGCGCTGCGACCATTGCGCGGTTTTCGGATTCCATAAAGCCATGCCGGACAAATCGCCCGGCTCCATTACGCGCACGCCGCCGGTGAGGTAAAAATTGATGTAGTTGTGCACCAGAAAAAATGTGGAGGTTCTCGCGTAGTTCTCCGGCTCATGTCTCGCCATATGAAAAATTTTGGCGGCAGTGTAGCCGGTGCGCTGGCTGTTGCCGACTTCTGCGATCATGGCCTCAAGCCCGCCGACCTTGCTGGTCAGTATCTCGCACTCTTCCAGAGTCGAGAAATCATTCCAGAGCTTGCTGGTTGGGCGCGTCAAGCGGCCTTGCTCATCCAAGCTCACCAAGCCGTGTTGTTGGCCGGAGACGGAAATGCACTTGAGGTTTTCAACCGGAATTTTCGAGGCTTTTAATTCTGCAAAAACTTTTTCCACGGCTGCGATCCACATCCCCGGCTCGGATTCCGAAACGCCTTTAGGCAAGCCCGGCTTGACGCCGTTCCGCGTGCCGTATTGCGGCAGATCATCATAATTTACTGCAGCGACAAACACCACCGCGTTCGCGTCCGTGTCGATCACGACTAATTTGCAGCTTTGGGTCGAAACGTCGAGTCCGGCAAAAAGGAAATCCATGATATGAGCCTGCTGCAGAAGATGATTTGCACCGTACCTATAATCCCGTTGCGTCAATGTTCACCTCAGAATCGTATACGGCGCCATCGAACACGACATATTTGTGTTTTCTCAAATTTGAAAGGCCTTGCAATGGCGAGTGTTGCGTGATGATGAAACGGCTGCGATATCCCGGTTTGATTTGCCCGAACTTTTCTTTGTATCCCAAGCGCTTCGAACTGTTACCGGTTGCGGCATTGATCACGGAAAGCGCGGATAGTTCGGCGCGTTCCATCAATTCCAATTCCTCCAAGAAACCCAAACCATGCGCCACACCGCAGGAGCCCGCATCGCTGCCCGCAATGATTTTCACTCCCATCTCATGAGCTTTCAGCAGGCTTGCGGCATGTTGCTCGAGAATCTTTTTCAGATTCGAGGTGGTTCTTACATTCCAACCGAAGTATTCAGCATGATCAACTTGCTTTTGCACCGGAGCAAATGTCGGCACCCAGGCGGTTTGCCGATCCCGCATGCGAGCCAGTTGGTCGTTTCGAATAAAGAAGCCGTGCTCAACCGAATCCACTCCGCCTTCGATGACGTGCTCGATTCCAGCATCGCCGGAGGCATGCGCAAAAATTTGTTTGCCAAATTCTTTTGCTGCGCTCGCCAACTCGGCTATTTCATGAGTGGTCATCTGCGGTTCTTTCGTCACGCGGCCTTCTTTGAAGTCGATAATATCTGTCGCGATCAACTTGATACGGTCGGCGCCGGCTTGAATTCGCGCTTCGACGCAGGCTTTGAGAGAATTATGGTTCTCGATGGGATCTGCCATGAACCCGCCGTATCGGCCTTTGTGGTGTATCGCCGCGCCCGGGCTATCGACATAAGGCATGAGCGGTTTGTCTTCTTTCTCATAAAGCTTACTGAGCAACAGTCCAATGCCGTGCTTGTCACCGGCGTCGCGAACGGCAATAATGCCGATCCGAACCAGTTTCTCCAAGCGTTGGCGTGCAGCTCTCAACAACTCTTGCGGAGTTTGCTTTAGGTATGCGTTCCGTATCTCGCCGTTTAATTCACCGCCGTCAAGAAACAAATGCGCATGAGCATCGATCAATCCGGGCAGCAGAGTAAAATCCCACAGCTCTAAATCCGGTTGAGTTTGTCCCGGATTCAATAAATCTGCGGGCGGCGAATGATCTGCGCTGCCGGCATATCGGATCGACTTCGCATCATAAACAACGTGAACCTCTTTTAGAGGCCTCGCGCTGAAACCATCAATCAATGTCCCGGCCCGCAGCCAGACACTCCGCTCATTGGATGCCGGTGGAATAAAAATCTTTTCTTTGTAATCCTGAATGAGCATCATAATAGTTTTGCCAGAAATCGTTTTGCCTTAAGTGTCAGCCGGCGCGGCATTGTTGCACATTTCCATGATCGCTTCGGCTTGACGAAATCCGGCGGTTTCCTGGCTTTCACCATCGCTTGCCCGGCCTTGCTCCAGAGCATGGCGAAGCTGCTGAACAGTCGTGTGATCCGCCGGCAACGGCGCGGGTGATTTCTCCGGATTGGCAATCGCGAAATCCAAACCGGTTTCCGTGCCCAAAGTCAAGTAGGCTCTTTCCAAATCTTCGCGAACGTGCTTGGGTGTGCCCCAGGCAAAATTCGACAGCCCTACGGTGATATGAACGCCGCGCAGATCGGGATCCTTTCGAATGAGCCGCATGGCATCCAGGCCGATATTCACCAAGCCATACGTATCGGCACCGACCGGCGCGAGGCCCGGATCGATGAGGATGCGATCGTTGGCGCAGCCGGCTTTCTTCGCCAAAAGCTCGACAAAATATTTTGCGGCGGCGTGGACGTCGTGTGGATTCAGACATGGCGCGGTTCCGCCCTCTACGAATTGTTCAGAAGCCATGACGATGACGAGCGTTTCATATTCTGCAACCAATTCAATCATTTCGTCCAGACGCTCTCGCGAGGCCGCAATGGAATTCAAGATCGGCGCGCCGCCTTTGCTGCGGTCATAATGCTTCAGCGCAACTTTGTGATATTCCACCGAAGGGTTATCGATGCAAAGAGGCAATGAAGTCACTTCCTGTATGGCGGGAATCACCTCGGGCAGAAAGTTCAACATGTCTGCAAGCTTCACCTGCACGAGCCGCGTCGCATCGATTTTCAAGGCTTCGGCCACTTCTTCCGGCGTTCCGTCGCGTAGCGCCGTTTCGCTCCAGCGCCACTGCTCGAGATAATCATGGGCGTCCGTCAATCCCAGCGCTTGCGCAGCTTGGTCGATGCGCGCGATGAAACGAGGCGGCAACTCGATTTTGGTTTCATCAAAATCATCCCACGCTTTGACCTGAGAGGGAATACCCTGCCAATAGAGAATTTGATAATAAGCCATAGTCACTTTGCTCGTTGTCGATTATTGGATCAATGGCTTGATGGAGTTTTGGATCGATGGAATGTTGGATTGATCGATTATTGGATCGATGGATTAATGGATTAATGGAATCGCTCACAATCCAACAATCCAACAATCCAACAATCCAACAATCCAATAATCCAATAATCCAGTTATCCAGCAATCCCAAAATCCAACCGCTACCCTTGCCAACCAAACGCAGGAACAAGTCGACGGCGCTGGAAGCGTCCGCGCCGTAGCCGTCGGCGCCGATTTCGTCGGCGTACATCTGGCTAATGGGCGCGCCGCCGATGGCCATTTTGATATGGCTCTGCCCTTTTTCTTCGAACCCGTCGATGACGGTTTTCATGTACGTCATCGTAGTGGTCAGCAGCGCGCTCATTCCGATGATGTCCGGCTTGAACTGCTCGGCGGCGGCGAAGAATTTTTCAATGCTTTGATCCACACCGAGGTCGTGAACCTTGAAGCCGGCACCCTCCGCCATCATGCACACCAGATTTTTTCCGATGTCATGAAGATCGCCGCGCACGGTTCCCATGATGATCACGCCGGCCGGCTTGACACCGGAATCGTGAGCGGTCAGCAACGGCTTGAGCACCGCCATGCCGGCTTTCATGGCGCGGGCCGCAATCAAGACTTCGGGCACGTAAAGAATGTTGTGCTTGAAGTCCTCGCCGACCACGCTCATCCCGGCAATCAGCCCTTCAGTCAAAATTTCCTGAACGCTCCTGCCTTCTGCAAGAGCGCCCTTCGTCATTTGCTCGACTTCTTTGGCTTTGCCCTCGTAGAGGCATTGGTTCATTAAGGCATAGTCAGGCATATGGTATTGCTCCGAGTAAATTGCGGTCGATTGGTGTCAACAGCAACTCATCCCCTGAATCCCCTTCTCTTAAAAAGAGAAGGGGACTTTCAGAACTCGAACCAACTCCCCCTTCTCTTCCCAAGAGAAGGGGGCTGGGGGGATGAGTTGTGGTCGCGTTGCGGTTTCCAATTTAAAAAACTCACCGCTTGGCATTGAACTCCGCCAACGCATCTTGCATGGCCAGAATGTTTTCGCGGGGCATGCCGGGACTCACGCCGCCGACGACGGAGAGAATGATTCCTTCGCCGCCGCTCTTCTCCAAAACTTCCAGCGTGGCTTCGCGCACTTCTTCCGGCGTACCGCGCACGCCGATTTCCAAGGGATTGACATTGCCCATGAGGCACATCCGGCCGCCGACGCGCGCCTTTACTTCGGCGATGTCGGTTTGCTTGCCCCAGTTCAAAACGTTGAATCCGCAGTCCGGCAGATGATCGAGGCACGCAGCTATTTCCGCGTCGTTATGATAAATTTTGACCCAGTCTTTGGGAAAGGCGTCGCAGATTTTTTTCAAATACGGATGGGCAAATTCCAAATAATGCTCCTCGTTGATGAATCCTACGATGTCGTCCAAAATGAAAATGCCTTCCACCGTGCCGCCCATGAATTTCGCCTGCGCCTTCAGCCAGTCGATGATCAGGCTCGTGCAGCGATCAATCAGCTTGTGCGCCCACTCCGGCTTTTCCACGAGGTCGATCATGAACTCGGTTGTGTTGCGGACAAACCCGGCGGTACACAGCGGCCCGCGTGAAGTAATGATGGGCAGAATCTCTCTCTGATCCAGAATGCGTTGCTTCTGCATTTTGATGCGGTGCAGCGTCATCGCCATGAAAGCGTCGTTCTCCACTTCATATTCCGGAAATTTTTCCAGGTCCTCGACTTGATACAGCGTGTGATATTCGCTGGGCGTGTTATTCTGCCAGAATTTTATTTTTGCGCCCAAAGCCGAGGGCTCTGCCGCCATGCCGTACTCCATCCACCATGAAGGCACGAAGATGATGTCGGGATATTCTCGATGAATTTTCAGATTGGATTGGAACCACAGCTCCGGGTCGAGATAATAATCCATGTGATTCAAGCCCAGATAGCCGGGGATCCATGGACTGTCGATGATCAAGGCCATGGGCACCTTGTCCAATTTCTCCAACCGGGCCGCCCGCTTGAAGATTTCCCATTGTTCGGGTTTCATGCTCTTGCTCCTTATGATGAAAATGTAGCGTAGACCTCTTGTCTGCAATTGACGGCTGTGCCGGCTGGAAGCCTGCGCTACGAGACAAAGATTTCCGTGCCGGTAATTTTGACTTCAACTCCCGCCGCCTTTGCCGCTTCTTGAAGCGCAGCATTCAGCATGACGACGGGATCTTTGCCGGCCTCGAGCCGTCGCATCAAACCTTCGCCTTTCTTCGCGCCGACGGCGAGAGTGATCTTCAATCCTTTGCGTTTGCAGGATACCCGCGTGTCGTCCGCAAGCTTTATGTTCATGGGCTTGATGAAGGCATCTATATAATGAACACCGATGCCGGATTTGTCTTTGACCTCCGGAGCCAGCTTTTCTTTTGCTGCTTGATTGAGGTCACAAAGTTTTATCACGATCGCTGCTCCAAAATTTGGCCGTCTTCGCTTTGACTGCGGATTCTTTGCTTCTCCTCTAACACTAATGCGTAATGAATCACTTCCAGCGCCAAGCCCCATTTGTGCTCACGGCTGGCTGCATCACAATAACAACCGGCAGGGCTGAATTGGCGCCTCCACGCCAACACCTCATTGAGCGGCCTGCCCAGCAGCGGTTTTTCATTCGCAAGCGCTTGTTCGAGTTGTTTCGCGTTGCTGAGATATTCGCACATGTGGGTATGGCCGGTATCACCCGGAGCCGGAGCGCAGCTCATCTCGACAATTTTGTAGCCTTCTCCCGCTGAACCAAGCTTGAGATGATAATCATACTCCAACGGCAGGCCCAAATTCGAGCAGGTTGTGCCGGCATATTGGAATCGGGCTTGCACCGAACGGTTGGCAAGAATATTGAGTTGCAGCCGCTCCTGCGACCACTTGCGCAGTGCGCGGGAGCCGACCGAGTATTTTGCCTCATGGTCAAGCGCAGAAATGGCAGAAGGATTCATCGACAGAATAATAATGTAGCGCGTCGTCGGCTGTCACCAAACTTCACCCGCATAACCGCGAGCTTGCGGCCGGCGCACGTCTTTAACGTGATTTCGGGCATACGTGCAAGGCGCGCGGCGATACTGGCAGGAGGGCATGGAACAGCTTTCACACGGGATCAGTTCCTCGAGATTTCGAACTCGATGCACGTGCCGCGTGATGCCAAAGACTGCGAGCAGGGATTTTTTCGGCCTGAGCATGCCGGTATCCAGCGCGCGAATTTCTTCACGAAAATTTTCTTGCCGAATCAGCTCCAACAATTTGCGCTGATCTGATATGTCCCACTCGGGATAGCCCGGGCTGTAGTGAGGCAGCACTGCCATCCCCTGCTTCTCAGCCCATGCGCACAATCGCGCGCCCACGATCGTGACCAAATGCTCGACAACCGCAGAACCAAAAACTTCCAGGAAAAAGTATTCGTCGGGTTTTTCTTCCAGCCAAAGCTGGCGCGCCTTTTCTTCACATTCTCCACCGGCGCTCACTGCCGCCAATACCGCCGTGTGAGCTTGGTCTTCGAGCAATTGCTCATGAAGCCTTGTCGAGAAAAAAATCAACGCCGTCGAGGCGGAGCCGTCCATTGGAAATATCAAGCCGCTCCGCTTGCCGGGCATAAATCAAAGGTTTGCCATTTTCAGCGTACCAATGCTTGGCCCACTCCGCCAGTTCTCGAGACCGATCGGTGAGCTCATAATGACCGGGATAACCCAATAGACGTTTGTATTCAGCTTCCTGAACGTTCGCCTCGGGCTGAGTGTCGAGAAGCTCAATCATACTTGCACCAAGGTTTCAACCGGGTTGAATTGGCACCCTTCAACAAAGTAATCGAAAAAGCCGGGGTGAGTTTCCAAGCGGCAGTGCTTGACTCTTTTCACTAAATTTTCGAGCTCCAAACGTTTTGCGCGCGACAAAAGAGTTATACAAGCGCCTTCTATGGAGGCATTGCCGACCTGCAAAATTTTTGCGCTGGCAATGTTTGGAATCAGGCCGATCCGTTTCGCTGCTTCCACATTCAAATGGCGGCCAAATCCGCCGGCCAGATAAAAAACTTCCAAGTCTTCAAATCCAATTCCATATTCGTCGAGCACAATGTGCAAGCCGGCAACGTTGGCGCCTTTGGTTTGGGCCAATTCGTTGACGTCGCTTTCATTCAAATGAATTTGGCGAGCGCCGTTGGCGTGCAGAGCAATTCGTGTTTCGCCATTCTCAAATCGCCCCAGACTATTCATGCGTTCATTTCTGAGAAGCTCGCTCAACAGATCGATCAGCCCGGAGCCGCAGATTCCTTCCGGGCCGCCGCCGCCAATGACACCACAATCAATTTCGCCGGCGTCGTTGATTTTTACTCTCTCGATCGCTCCCGGCAAGCCGGGCATGCCGCAAGAGATATTGCCTCCTTCGAATGCCGGGCCTGCCGGACATGAGGCCGCAAGAATTTTATTCTTGTTGCCGACGAGCAATTCCGTATTGGTGCCAATGTCCATGATGGCGATCAAGCGCTCTTCAGTTGCAATATTCACGGCCAACATGCACGCTGCGGCGTCGGCGCCGACATGGCCGCTGATGATCGGCAAGCCATAAACACGCGCCTTGTGATTGAGAGGCAACAACAATCGCTTCGCAGACTCGGTCAGGCTGGTTGTTGCCCTGAGCCCGGCTGCCATCTCCAGCTCGGTGAGGGATTGATACGGGTTTTGCCCGATGGAATAAACGTTGAGCCGGAAAAACAGATCGCGCATGGTGGAATTACCGGCAACGGCCATTTCATAAATCGAATTTGGATCCACCGGAAATTCCTCAAGGGCATGGCTTATATAACCGGCGAGCGTTCTTTGCAGCAACTTGCCGCGATGCACGGTGTCATAATGAATGCGCGACATCACCTCGGCGCCGCCGAACCGCTGCGGATTTTCAAATGCAGCGTCCGCAATGATCTCTCCGGTTTCCAAATTCAAAAGGCGGATGACAACGGTCGTCGTTCCCAGATCCATGGCCAGCCCGTGGATCGGTCCATCCGTGCGATCGATTTCTTCGCCCTCTAAAAGAATCCGCTCACCGTCGCGTGTTACTGCGGGATCGAGCCGCAAGTTTTCATGCTGCGCCGGAAGCTGCAGGGCGCGGCTTTCGATGCGCATGCCGCCGCGACGCATGGTATGGCAGCGCACCACGCCCGAGTCCGCAACAATCCGGGCTCGGCACGAAAGCCGGAAGTTGTCTCGCAAATGATCTTCTTGCGGAACCGTCTCTGAAAGGCATTCCATGCCTTCAACGATTTCAACCAGACATTCCTTGCACTTCCCTTGCTTGAGGCACGAAGTTGGAACACGTATGCCCAGAGACTCGGCGTAATCGAAGAGTGAAGCGCCGGGCGCGACGTGAGCTTGATGATTGTTGAAGTGCAGCTCTAAACTCATGTGACTGGCTTTTGATGAAGTAATCGCCTACTCCATCTTCAAAAGATTATTTTGGCGCAGAAACTCTTTGATGGCAGCATAGCTGTTCAAAAGATCCTGCCGGCCAAAGCCGCCGTGTTTCCCGCCGCGAATGGTCACGAGCAGATTTGCCGCGCCGGCCTTGTCCAACGCTGCGTGCAACTGCACCGCTTGCTCGTAGGGAACGATGCCATCTCCGTCGCCGTGAATTGTGATGATCGCCGGCAGTCCGGGCCGGATGTAATTGAGGGGTGAAACTTGCCGCGCAAGCTCCAGCCGATTGCTCATGCTGCCGAACCATTCCATGGCATAATGCTTCGCATTCGCGCCGTCAATCAAGTCCGCCACGTCGGTTATGCCGAACCAGTTCACGATGGCGGCAACTTTTGTCTCCGGCTCAGTTCCGTTTGCCCAGCGCGTACTGTCAGCCGTCGGGCATTGACGGTCAAAAACCGATTGCGGCGGCAACATTCCCGTTATCAAGGCAAGATGTCCGCCGGCTGAAGTGCCGGTCAACACGAACTTCGAAGCATCTAAATTATACTCCTTCGCGTGGTACGTTGCCCATCTCGATGCGCAGCGGCAATCTTCCACCGCAGCCGGCGCGCGAGAGTTGCGCGCCACGCGATACTCTACATTGATCGCGGCCCATCCCAGAGACAAATACGGAAGCAGCCAAAGCACATTGCGTTCTTTCTGCCCGGCCACCCAACCGCCGCCGTGAAAAAGAATGAGCGTTGGATGCGGTGCGCTGCGATCTTTGGGCAGGTACAGATCGAGCTTCAGCTCGGTATTATTCGCGATTGCGTAGGTAATGTTGGGGTGAATGTCATAATCACCTGCAACGTAGTCCGCCCACTTGCCGGCGCTCGGAGCTTGCGCTAGTGCCAGGCGCGCGTCAAAAATTATGAGTAGCGCGGCAAGCTGTGCAAGAGTATAAAACATTCGTTTCATGACTCCTCAATATTTCATAAAGGCTGCTCTAATTCGTTTTAGGCTTCGCGGCCGTCTCGATTTGCTCCAGCATGCTTTTGATGCGCGCATTTTGCGGATCGATCTGAAGCGCGCGGTGGAGAAATGATCGCGCTTCCGCAGTTCGCCCTTGCGAAGAATAGATGAATGCCAAATTTCCATACGCCGGAACAAACTTCGGGTCGAGCGCGAGCACGCGCAGAAAATATCCGCTGGCTTCGTCATAGTTCGCGGAAGCCATGGCCAGATTAGCTGAATTGTTCAATGCTGAAATGTAATCGGGATCGAGGCGCAGCGCCCGCAGGAAATGCTGCTTCGCAGTTGCGAGGGCTTGCTGTTTGTGCGCGAAGAATTCTCCCAAAGCGTTGTGCGCCGGCGCGTAGCTCGGCTGCGCTGCGCTCGCTTTTCGAAAACAATCCAAGGCCGCAGCCGGTTGGTCCAACTGCGCATAAAGATTACCGAGCTGCGTCAGCGCCGCGGCATTTTCCGGCAAGAGGCGCAGCACGGCTCGATATGCTTCCACGGCCTCTTCTCGCCGCGCCATTTTTTCCAACACCATCGCCAATTGCAAATGGGCCAGCGCATTTTGCGGAGCGATTTCGAGCACGGCGCGAAATTGCTGCAAGGCCTCTTCCAAACGGCCGCGGTAAAAATAAGCCAAGCCGAGCCGATAAAAGCCCTCCTCGTTTTGGGGATCGTTTTGCAGGCCGTTGCGCATGAGCGCAAGCGCGCGCTCGAAATAGACTTGATCTTTGTTCGCAGTATCGTAGAATTGCAAATACGCCATGCCGAGCCGGAGATCGGCCGCAGCATCTTTTTCTGCAAAGAAGTCCTTCAGTGCCGGGAGCGCGCTCGCACCAGCGGGTTGCTGCGCTGCCGGTTCTTTTTGAATCCAATGTTCGGTAAAATTCACGTGGACCACGTCCGTAGTTTTGCCTTGCGGCATGTGGCACGCGACGCAATCGCCGTTCGCATCGTGTTGCGCGCGTGGCTTGCTCCGGCTGAGAACCGCAAGGCTATGGCAGCTCACGCAGGTCTCGTTGAAAAAACTTCGCGCCACAGTTTGAACGGGTTGATGAGGGTTGTGGCAAGTAATGCAAACCAGCTTGCCATTGCTCTTGGTATAACATGCGCTCAAGGCCAAGCGCTCGCCGTGGCTGGCAACGCGAAGATCTCCGGCGGGCAAATGGTCATGTACATAAACCGAGCGCACCTCTTGCAAACGCATGCCGGGGCGAAAGTCATTCATACGCTTGCCGGATTTCAAAATGCCCACGACGCCTTGCAAGTGGCATTGGAAGCAAACCTCCATTTGCAAGGCCGGCGGCAAGCGCCGGGGATTGACAATGGTTCTGTCAATCTCCTTCTTGGTCGAATCCGAATACTTGGCTTGATAACGTTTAGCGACGTGCAACTCACCCGGGCCGTGGCAACGCTCGCAGCCGATGCCGTGCGGCACTTCGGCGTAGCGATTTCCCGAATAGGGAACGTACTCCGCGTAGGAGTTGTGGCAGTTCATGCAGCCCGCAGTGATCGGCCGCGAGAAGCGATAATTCAAATACCCATAACCCGGGCTCAGGCCCCAGCTTTTTTTCTGCGTGTACCACGTGAGCGGCATTTCATACAAAAAACCGTTTTCTTCGGTGAGATAAGTGCGCGCGTGATTCCCGGAGCCGATGACGTAATCTATTTTGCGCGCCAATTCGTGCGTGCGTTGCCCCTTTTCATCCAGGCGATATTCGATTTGATGAAGCGCCTCGCCCTTTGCGATCACTTCATAGCGCAAATTCGACCGCGCGTCATAAACGGGTTGGTTGCGCGCCAAGTCTTCAATATGGCTCGACGCAGAAGGAGGATAAAACGAGCGGCCCATGCCGGTTTGCTTGAAGCTCTTGAAAATTTCGGAATGGCAGAGCGCGCAGTCTTCGTCGCCGACATATTTTGTTTTGGGATCTAAATTCAAGAAGTCGAGTTGCGCAGTCGCAACGGCGATTGCGGATTTGCCGGCCTCGCCTTCTTTTTGGCGGCACGCGCAGAGCGCGAAGGCAAGCACTGCAAAAAAAACGGCGCTAGCTGCAAAGCTTTTTGAATATCGGCTCATTGATGATAACTCTCCGGCGGACCCAAGTAACTCGGCTTGACCTCGCCGATTTCCACGACCAATTTCTGCAGCACTATGCCGGGATCAACCATCCAGAATTTCAAAACATGTTTTCCCGGTTGATTGAGCACGTGCCTCGAAACCTCAACGGTGACATTGTTGCGCACGGACTCTTCCCAGTCCTGAAAAGTTTTGCCGGCGTGCATGTTGATGATTTGCGGCGGCTCATCGTCGAATGAAACAGCGTAACGCAGACCTTGATTGTTGTGGAAATTCAAAGTCGGCGAGAGATGTGCTTTGACTTTCCCTTCGCCTTTGCTGAAGAAATGAATTTGATATTCCAAACGCGCGCCGTTTCCTGCCGGCGTTTGAGGGAGAGAAGTCAGTGGGAAAGTCGTCATCGCCGAGAGCGTGCGGCCCAAATCCGGAATGCGTTGCCACGTGATGGGTATTCCCTCGGTGGCAGAGGGTAGCGCAGACATCTTGTCTGCAGGTGAGGACGCCTGCGCTACGTTTGCTCTCTGTGAATGGGGCATTCCCTTGATGGGAGATGGTTCCACGATACGAGTAAAGTGCTCGGCTTCGATTGCAACATAGCCATTGCTCTCGACAAAGCCGATGATCTCATCCCGTTTCGGAGTTGAAGGGTTGTTGATAATGGCTTGAATCACTACACGGCTATTGTTCGGGCCGGCAACGACAATCGGAACGCGCTGCTTTCCGATTGGCGCACTCTTCCAATCGACGTTGATCCACAAGCGTTTCTCTGTTTCGATGCTTCCCTTTGCATGATCAATTTTAATCCACGGCTCGCCGCCTTGCACCGAATACTCAAAGGGAGTTTGTCCGCGATTGAATATTTCCATGAACTACGTTTGTTGATGATACGAATCGAACTCCGGCAACACGGCTTCGTTTTTTTCATTCGGCCACCACTGCGCGGAACCTTCGATGGCAACACCCATCTCCGCAGCCATGGGAGCTGCAATCTCTTTGACTTCAGGCATGATGTCTTTTTCCGGCTGCTGCCAATAGGTGTAGCCGAGGTGCGTTTGATCCATCATGTGAGCCCATTTGCCGCTGGCCATCACATTGTTATAGTAATGCGTGATCTCAGCGTCTTTCTTAAATAATTCTTTGGCCCTCTTGGCAAGCTCGTTCGTTGTTGCTCTTCCTTGTTGCGCATGCAATCGGTTCTTGCCGACAGTAACATAAAGCTCATTCAAATTCGAGCAGGCTAGCACGGGGTGCAGAACGAGCTGATAGAAAGCGTCTTGGTATTCGGCAGGCAGCGCATCAGTGATGCGCTGCGCTCGCGCGGCCAACGCGTGGTATTCCGCAACAACCGTTTCTGCTTCGCGATAATCAACCAAGCTGTACGTGTCCGGCGCGAGCAGCTCGGGTTTGCGGCGCGAATTGAATTTGGTGTATTGGGTTAAAATATCAGCAATGTCTTTCGCATGTTCCGCGCCGAATTGCCGCTCGGCCCAGAGCCGAGCGTACTCCGGTAAACGTTCCGCCGGCCATGGTTCAGGGTTCCACGCGTAATCCAAGAAGAACTCGATAGGAAACTCCATCGGCTTGATGTCGCCAACGTTGACAATCCAATTTCGATTCGCGCCGTAACGATACGCCAAGTGCATCTGCTCCCATACTCGGGAAATCTGATTCGTGTTCAGCCATTTATAATTTCTCGGGCCGCCGACATAATCATAGTGATAGTAAATTCCATAACCGCCGGGGCGCGGCTTTTCATCGCGCTGAGGAAGCTTGCGAATGTTGCCCCAATTGTCATCGCACAACAACAGGGTCACGTCATCCGGCACGCGCATGCCTTTGTCATAGTATTCCTGCACTTCTTTGTAGAGAGCCCAAACTTGAGGGATACTTTCACTATTTTTGCCCGTGACGTTGCCGATGATTTCACGCTGATCTTTCACGATTCTCTGCAACAGCGCAATGTTCGCTGCTTCGGTCATCGGCTCGTCGCCATCACCGCGCATCGCGAGAGTCACGAGGCTTTCGTAATTCTTCATGCGCTTGACACCCTCGGTCCAAAACTCGCGCAGCACGGCTTCATTCTTCTCATAATTCCACGGGCCCGAGCCGTAGCGTTGCCACTCAATGTGCGCGCGCATCATCGGCTCATGGTGCGAAGTGCTGATCACAACGCCGTATTCATCCGCCAGCGGCGCATTGCGTGAGTCGTCATCATAGAAAGCTTTGCCCCACATGGCGGGCCAAAGAAAATTTCCTTTCATGCGCAAAATCAGCTCGAATACCTTCTCATAGAAATGATGATTGAAGCCGCCGAAGGTTTTATTGACCCAACCGAGCAGCGCGGGGTTCTCATCATTGATGAAGAGGCCGCGATATTTTACCGCCGGCTCTCCTTGCGTGTGCCGTCCCGGCAAAACATAAAGCCCGGATTTTTTCTTCACCGGCACATCCGCCCACCAATACCACGGCGAAACGCCGATTTGCGCGGCGAGATCGTACATGCCGAAGATGGTGCCGCGCTTGTCGCTGCCGACAATGACCAAAGCGCGGTCAATGTTGGGCAGAGGTTTTTCTATGACTTGAATGAGAAATGCTTCCCACTTTCCCGCGATGCCGTTTACGTCGAGTTTTTTATCTCGCACGAGCTTGTCGAGCAACGGATTTTTACCGAGCGTTCCAATCAACACGATCTCTTTTGCTGCGGGAGTTTTAGCAATGGAAAGCTCGGGGTTGGCATTTGTCACTCTCGCGAGGTCCGCTTGCAAATGTTTTGCAATTCGGACAACGCCCGGATGATCTTCGGCGCTGACATGTAACGGTGCAGATTTCCCGGAAGCAGAGAGCGCGAAATATCCTTTGCCGTTTTTGGTGGAGATGTAGGCGGCGCGGTCAACAGCGAACGCCGCCTGCGAGACAGCAAAAACGAATACCGCCAATAAGGCAAAACGATTTTGGGCAAAACTATTCGTAAGATTCATTTGAGTTGTTATGGTGATTGAAATGCCTCTAACAAACTCCGTACGGAGTTGGGTTTTGTACCTCGGCACGCAACACGATCTTCTGCAAATCTTCATCTCTCGACGAGCTTCCCACCATAATTTCAAACTCACCCGGCTCCACGGCATAATTCATATCAATATCATAAAATGCCAGGTGCTCCGGCGTAATGTCCAGCGCCACGGTTTTCGTTTCGCCCGGTTGAAGATTGATGCGCTGAAAGCCTTTGAGCTCTTTCACCGGACGCGTTACCGAGTTCACGCGGTCGCGAATATACATCTGCACCACTTCACCTCCGGCCACTTTGCCGGTGTTCGCCACTTCCACGAGCACGCGCGTGGATTCATTGGCTCGAATCGTGGCTCTCTCTAAACGCGGTTTGCCGAATTGAAATTGCGTGTAACTCAAGCCGTAACCAAACGCGAAGAGCGGTTTTACGGATTCAAAAAGGTAACCTCGACGCGCGGAGGGTTTGTAATTGTAATAGGCCGGAATGTGTCCAACCGAACGCGGAATCGTAATCGGCAGCTTGCCGCCCGGATTTGTATCTCCAAACAAAACCTCGGCAACGGCGCGACCGGTTTCCTGTCCCAAATACCAGCACTCAAAAATCACCGGCACTTTTTCAACGAGATTGCGCACCGAGAGCGGCCTGCCATTGAAGAGAAAAGCGATGACCGGCTTGCCGAGCGCGGCAACGGCATTCACCAACTCATCCTGTCGACCTACCATCTCGAGATCAGCGCGATCACCCAAGTGGTTCAAGGCCCAGGCCTCGCGAGAGGTTTGTTCGTTGCCGCCGATGGCGAGCACGATCACATCCGCTCGTTGCGCGACCTTCACGGCTTCGGCGATGCTTTTTCGATCGGCTTCGGGATCGCTTGCGACCACTTCATCTTGTTGCCACGATCCGCCAATCGTGATTTTGCATCCTTCGTGATAGAGAATCTTTATCGCATCACCGGCACGTTCTCGAATGCCGTTGAGCACAGTCGAGACCTGCTTGGGCTTGCCGCTGTATCCGCCCAAAAGCTCGCAGTCAGCGTTGGGACCGATCACGGCGAGTGTCTTAATTTTTTTTATATCGAGAGGCGCAGCCGTGTGATCGTTCTTGAGAAGCGTGATGGTCTCACGCGCCGCTTGCAGAGCGAGCTTGCGATTGGTCGCGCTTCCAACAATGCGCTCGGCGGTGTTGGGATCGACATAAGGATCGTCGAACAATCCCAGCTTGAATTTGTACGTCAGCATCGCGGCGACCAACTCATCGAGAACGGATTCTTCGAGACGGCCTTCGCGCACCAGCTCGATGAGATGCTTGTAACAGTCCGGCTCCGGCAGCTCGATGTTCACACCCGCGCGGGCGGCCAAGAGCGCGGCCTCTTTGCCATCTTTAGCGACGTGATTGCCTAAACCAAAATCTGCCCGCACATGCAACTCGCGAATGGCGTAATAATCGGAAACCACGAATCCTTTGAAGCCCCACTCTTCGCGAAGAACTTTTCGCAGGAGCCAGCGATTGGCGTGTGAGGGCACGCCGTCGATCTCATTGTACGAAGCCATCACACTCATCGCGCCGCCTTTTTGAATGGCTTCTTTAAAAGGATAAAGAAAAACCTCGCGGAGAATGCGTTCGGAAACGTTGGCGGGCGCGCAATTCGTACCGGACTCCGGTTGGCCGTGCGCCGCGAAATGCTTCAGCGTAGCGATGAGGTGCTTTTTGTCTTTGAAAGTTCCGTCACCTTGAAAACCTTGCACCGCAGCAATGCCGAGCCGCGAAACCAGATACGGATCTTCGCCGTAAGTTTCTTCCACGCGGCCCCAACGCGGCTCGCGCGCAACATCGACAACCGGTGTCAATGCTTGATGGGTGCCGCGCACGCGAGCCTCTTCAGCGGTCATTTCAAAAAGCTTGCGAACAAGCTCGGGATTGAACGTCGCGCCGAGGCCGATGGGCTGCGGAAAACTCGTGCCCTCCGGGGCTGCCTGTCCGTGCAAGCACTCTTCATGAAAGATCACGGGAATGCCGAGCCGACTCTGTTCAATAAAAAATTTCTGAATGGCATTGGTCAATTCGGCCTGCTCTTTGGCATTCCGTCCGCCACCCGCGTCGCTGGGCCGGCCGACTTGGCCCAAGCCGTGTCCGTCTTTGTAATGAGCTTTGGCCTTTTCGAGATCGAAATTGCCCTTTTCATCTACCAGCGTATGGCTTTTGCCCTGCCACACGCCGACCATTTGCGCGGCCTTTTCTTCGAGCGTCATGCGCGAGAGCAAATCAACGACACGTTGCTCAATCGGCAAATGCGGGTTTTTATATGGCGCGTTGTCAAGCGATACTTTGTGATGATTTTGCATTTTATGTATCCAAGTAACATGTCATACTGGAAGTATCTTGTTCGACACTAGCACTGTGCTTAATAACAAACAAGATCGTTCCACGATGACATTACAGTCGAATACCGTTAATTGGGAAATCAAACGCTGAATCGTTACTACTGCACTTTTCCATCGACTGCTTGAATCACCGCTTCAAACGCCGGTTTGGGCTGATAGCGGCGATCAAACAACAGCGGATAATTAGTTCGGCCTCGCACCGGCCAATTGTTCAACCACGATTGCCCGTCGTGTACGCCCCAAAAAGTCACGCGGCTGATTTGGTCGTGGTGTTTGTGAAAGAGCGCGAAACACTCGGCGTAGCGTTTGGCCAAAACCTGCTGCATGGAATCGGGCAGCGCTTCGGGATATGGATTGAGATGTTTGCGCAATACCTCGTTTCGCATAATATCCGCGCCGCCGCTCCAGTCCTCGGGATTGGGCAACGCGGTGATATCCAACTCCGTGATCATTACCTTCACCACGAGCGCGGCGAACGCCTGAATCGCGGCATCGGCTTCGTCGATGGACGGATAATCCAAGCCCCAATGACCTTGCTCGCCGATGCCATCAACGTGAATGCCTTTGGATTGCAGCTCGCGAACCAGCCGCGCCACGCTCTCGGCTTTTTCTTTTTTCCATAAGTTGAAATCATTGTAGTACAACTCCGCTTTCGGATCGGCTTCGCGCGCGAACTCGAAGGCTTTTTGAACGTAATCCGGCCCGATGATCTCGCGCCATTTGGTCTTGCGGGGACTGCCGTCATCTTCAACGGCTTCGTTGACCACGTCCCAGCCATGAATGCGGCCTTTGTAGCGGCCAACGACAGCGAAGATGTGATCACGCAGGCGTTGCAGCAGCAATTCGCGCGTTGCAAATTTTCCCGCGCCGTCTTCAAACACCCAACGCGGCGTTTGATTGTGCCAGAGCAGCGTGTGGCCGACGATGAACATGTTGTGCTTTTCACCGAACGCGACAAACGCATCCGCCGGCGCAAAATCATATCGATTCAACTCGGGATGAACGCGTTCCCATTTCAAAATGTTTTCGGAAGTAATACTGTTGAATTGTTCTTTGACGAGCGCCAGGGCCGCAGCATCGTTGCCGAAGATTTGATCGTGGCTCAACGCGGCGCCGATGTAAAAGTCTTTCTTAAAAACTTTCTTCAACGCCGGCCGCTCGGTGAAAGCAAAGACCATCATCACTGCGAACAGGCTTGTTAAAAGTATTTTCGTTCCCTGGCGTTTCAATCGAATTTTCATCCACGGCTCCATTCAATAGAAAGGCAAAACGATTTTGGGCAAAACTATTAAAAAAGCTTGTAACTATTTCGACCTTATTTTCAGCACTCTTCATTTCGTTCAAGCCTCGCCAAATTTGAATTGTTTCCGCCGTTCCGCCAGCTCGTCCTGTATGCGCAGGTTAAGCTCCTTGCTGATCCCGTAGAACGACAAGGCAACGACGCCGACAAAGAACGTGATGGCCGGAAAGATACTTGCCGTCATCCGAATGCCGAACAGGGCGTGGTCGGATTGAACGGCGTTGGGAACATAGCCGTAAGTCGCGAGCAGCCAGCCGCAGATCGCCCCGCCGAATCCCAATCCCGCTTTCAGTGCGAAAACAATTCCGGCGAAAACAAAGCCGGTGGCGCGGCGTCTCGTTTGCCATTCCGAGTAATCGGCGACATCAGCCATCATTGCCCACAGCAGCGGAATCGTCGGCCCGTAGGCCAGCGACTTGAGAATATTCAGCACAAACGTCAGCCCCACGGCGTCGGACGGCAATGTGATGAACAGGCCGGTAAACACGGTGGTCAGGAATAAACCGATAACAAACACTTTCTTTTTGCCAAACCGAATCGCCAACGTTTTGGATGCCAGCACGCCAATGATATTCGCCAACATACCGCACATGTTGAAGAGACTGAATCCTACCGAAGTGACGTTTTGACGATCTTCCGTCGCGATCAGCCCAAAGGCATTGAGAAGTCCATGCCCCCACCCTGAGGCTTCGCCGGGAATGGTTGTCACCAAACTCCATGACCGCAGGAAACCAAACAAGGACTCCTTATCCACGTAATATGTGAAGTAATAAAACATGGCGCTGCCCCATAGCGCGAGCGTGATGAAAACGAACAGCGTCAATACAAACATGGACAGCCAGGGCGCGTTCTTCATAAGATCGGCGAAGTCCTGCTTCACAGAAGATT